>Ga0153932_1000031_pt1 | contig 128584 bp, 111 predicted proteins | sample TSNJ016MetaG_FD_102273 | JGI IMG/M metagenome (GOLD analysis project Ga0153932, IMG submission 102273) | Attine ant fungus gardens microbial communities from New Jersey, USA - TSNJ016 MetaG | ecosystem: Host-associated > Fungi > Mycelium > Unclassified | place: USA: New Jersey, Wharton State... | reverse complement strand
GGGCTTGCAGTTATACTGCCCAGTCAACCACGACGCAGCCTAATCCGCTTCCGACCGCAACAGACTCTATGCGAAAGAACCTGAAAAACATCGGCCTGATCGCCGCGGGCCTTGCTACCGGCGCATTTGCCACGCTGCAACTCTCCGCATCTGCCCAGCAAGCCGCTACCGCGCCTCTCCCGCTAGATCAACTGCGGTTGTTTGCCGAAGTCTTCGGGCAAATCAAGCATGAATACGTCGAACCGGTCGACGATAAAAAACTCCTCACCGCCGCCATCAAGGGCATGGTGTCGAGCCTCGACCCGCATTCGTCGTATCTCGACAAGACCGACTACGAAGAGTTGCAGGAACAGACCAAGGGCCGGTTCGCCGGGCTCGGTATCGAGATCTCGTCGGAAGACGGACTGATCAAGGTGATTTCGCCTATCGAAGACACGCCGGCGTTTCGCGCCGGCATTCGTCCAGGCGACCTGATCACGCGTATCAACGACAAGCCGGTGCGCGGCATGACGCTCGACAACGCCGTCAAGCAAATGCGCGGCGATCCGGGCACCAAGGTTACGCTGACCATTTTCCGCAAGACCGACGACCGGACGTTCCCGATCACGGTCACGCGCGCGCTCATTCGCGTGCAGAGCGTGAAGATGAAGATCCCGGCGCCGGGTTATGGCTACATCCGCATTACGAGCTTCCAGGAGCGCACGGTGCCTGATCTCGCCGCGAAGCTGCAGGATCTCGCGCGTCAGCAGCCCGATCTGAAGGGTCTCGTGCTCGACCTCCGCAACAACGGCGGCGGCCTGCTGCAAAGCGCCGTCGGCGTGGCCGGCGCGTTCCTGCCGGACAATGCCGTGGTGGTGTCCACCAATGGCCAGATTGCGGACGCAAAGCAGACTTTCCGCGATACGTACGACAACTATCGTCTGCCGTCATTCGACTCCGATCCGCTGAAGAACCTGCCGGAAATCTTCAAGAAGGTGCCCATGGTCGTGCTGACCAACGCGTATTCGGCGTCGGCCTCGGAGATCGTGGCAGGTGCGCTGCAGGATCATCATCGTGCGTTGATCGTCGGCAAGACCACGTTCGGCAAGGGTTCGGTGCAGACCGTCCGGCCGATGACCGCGGACACCGCGCTGCGCCTGACTACCGCGTACTACTACACGCCGAGCGGCAAGTCGATTCAGAACAAGGGCATCCGTCCTGACGTTCCGGTCGATCAATACGCGGAAGGCGATCCGGACGACGCACTCGTGACGCGGGAAGTGGATTATTCGAACCACTTGGCGAACACGCAGGACCCGAACGAGAAGAAGGAACAGGAAGCCCGCGAAGCAGACCGGCTCGAGCAACTACGGATTCTTGAAGAGCAGAACGACAAGAAGACGCCTGAGCAGCGCCGGAAGGATCGTGAGAGAAAGCCTGTCGAGTTCGGCAGTGCGGACGACTTCATGCTTGCCCAAGGCCTGAACAAGCTCGAAGGCAAGCCGGTTCAGGAGTCGAAGTCGTACTCCGAGCGCAAGCTTGCGCAGGACAAGCCGACGCCGTCCGCATCCGCTCCGATCGCGGTGCAGCCGGCCTTGCCGGCAACGCCTGGATCGGACGCTGCGGCGCCTGCTTCGGCGCCCGTGCCGGCATCGGCTACGCAGTAAGATTTTCGGCCAGCCAGATCAAACGCCGCCCCATGTGGGCGGCGTTTTCGTTTTTGCCTTGCCGGGTTTTCCTGCCTTTGCGGCCTCGCGCTTAAAATAGGCGCTTCCTGACCGCCGCGCCGGTCAATGCCCACTCGAGCGCCCGATGAACGACGATCAGCTTCTCCGCTACTCCCGCCATATTCTCGTCGATGAAATCGGCATCGAAGCGCAACAACGCTTCATGGATGCGCACGTGATGATCATTGGCGCAGGCGGCCTTGGCGCCCCGGCGGCGATGTACCTGACGGCGGCAGGTATCGGCGAGATGACGCTGGTCGATGCCGATACCGTCGATCTCACCAATCTACAGCGCCAGATCGTCCACGCCACGGCATCCGTGGGTGAACCCAAGGTGGACTCGGCGCGCAAGACGCTTGCCGCGCTCAACCCCGATGTCAAGGTGAACGCGGTCGCCACGCGCGCCGACGCGCAATGGCTGAACGACAACGTCCCGCACGCGACTGTCGTACTCGATTGCACCGATAACTTCGCCACCCGCCACGCCATCAACGCGGCCTGTTTCGCGCACGGCGTGCCGCTAATCTCGGGCGCAGCGCTCCGCTTTGACGGACAGATCAGCACCTTCGATTTTCGCTCCGCGCAATCGCCGTGCTACGCGTGCGTGTTCCCGCCTGACGAAGCGTTCGAGGAAGTGGCCTGCTCGACCATGGGTGTCTTCTCGCCGACGGTCGGCATTATCGGCACGATGCAGGCGGCGGAGGCGCTGCGTCTGATTGGCGGCTTTGGCACGACATTGCAAGGACGCCTGATGATGCTCGATTCGCTGCGCATGGAGTGGAACACCATGCGCATTGCAAGGCAGGCGGACTGTCCTGTTTGCGGATCACATACGGCGAAATAGTGCCTTTCGCGCGTCGCCCGCATGCGTTGTCTCAAATTTAAGATTCCTCCAATTTAGCTGATGGTTCAGCTGCCTTATCGTGGCTGCTGAACCTTAAAGCGATTGGAGCAACACGTGAGTGAGACAGTAAGCCAAAGCACGCAGCGCGGCCGGAATGAAACTGAATTTGCACGCCCGGGCCCACCGGCACTGAGCGGCGCCGAAGGAGTCCGCTTCGACTTCAACTATGGATGCCGCGTGCAAGTGCCGGTGGATGGCTGGCGCGTTCGCATGATCGACCTGGACACGTTCAACGTCGTACTTGACGAAGCTGTGGAAGCCAACTCAATAGTCACGAGCAGGCGTAAATATTTCGTGCGTTTCCTGCTAGAAGTGTTCGACGGTCAGCGCCTCGTCTTCTCCCACACCTTCAATGCGGCCAACAAGAAAGTGGCATTACGCATGGCGCCGCTTGCGCTCGGCGATTCGATTGCGTGGATGCCGGTCATCGATGCATTTCGCGAGCAGCACAATTGCGAACTGCACATGCCGCTGGGGCCGCATCTGCAGCCGCTTTTCCGCGAGGGTTATCCGCGTCTGCATATTGAAACCGACGAAGAACTGAACAGTCAGGCGGATACGTTCTACGCTACGTACTACATCGGTCTGCTCAAGCCATTTTCAGAGCGCGATCATCAACCGACCGACCCACGCGTGAGCAACATGCAGGACATGATTGCCTACCTGCTCGGCGTGCCTTGCGAGGAACGCCGCCCGAACGTGGTCATCGCCGATAAATCCCGCCCGATCAAGGAGCGTTATGTTTGCATCGCGACGCAATCGACTGCGCAATGCAAGTACTGGAACAACCCGCGCGGCTGGCCAACGTTGATCGCGCATTTGAAAACACTCGGCTACCGCGTCCTGTGCATCGATAAAGAGCAGTCATACGGCAACGCCGAATACATGAACACGATGCCCGAAGGCGCCGAGGATTTCACCGGCAACCGGCCATTGCAGGAACGTTTGAGCCTGTTGAATCACGCGGATTTTTTTATCGGACTGGGAAGCGGGTTGTCGTGGCTCGCGTGGGCCGCAGGCACGCCCGTTGTGATGATCAGCGGGTTTTCGCATCCATCGACGGAATTTCGCACGCCGTATCGCGTGATCAATTTTCATGGCTGCAATAGCTGCTTCAACGACACGACCGCCGAGTTCGAAGCCACGGACTTCGCGTGGTGCCCCCGCCGCGCGGACAAGGCGCAGCGGTTCCAGTGCACGTCGATCATCACGCCTGAATTCGTGATGCGCGTAGTGGACAAGCTGATAGCCGACAAGAAACTGCTGGCTCAAGCCTTCTGAAGCACCGCCAGGGCCGCAAGCAATTCCGCGGGTTCATATGCCGCAAGCACGTCCGCGACGGGCTTGTTCAAGGCCTTCAGATCCGCGCGCAGTATCTCCTGCTTGACGACCAGCAACTGACTGGGGTGCATCGAAAATTCGGTCAGCCCCATGCCGAGCAGGAGGCGCGTCACGCTCGGGTCGCCGGCCATTTCGCCGCACACTGAAACTGGCACGCCTGCGGCTTTCGCTTCGCGCAACGTGAAAGCGATCAAGTGCAGCACAGCGGGGTGCAGCGGATCATAAAGATGCGCTACAGCGTTATCCGCGCGATCGATGGCAAGCGTGTACTGGATCAGATCGTTTGTCCCGATCGACAGGAAATCGAGCCGCTTCAGGAACAGGCGCACCGCAATCGCCGCGGCTGGAATCTCGATCATCGCGCCGACCTGCACATTGCGGTCGTATTCGATACCGGCGCTGTCAAGCTGACGCTTCGCTTCGTGGATCAGGTCGAGCGTCTGGTCGATCTCCTGCGCGTGCGCGAGCATCGGGATCAGGATCTTCGCCCGGCCAAACGCCGATGCACGCAGGATGGCGCGCAACTGCGTCATGAACATCTGCGGTTCGGACAGGCTCCAGCGGATCGCGCGCAAGCCGAGCGCCGGGTTTTGCGCGGTCTCGTAGCCGTCGCCGCTGCTCATCGATTCAAGCGGTTTGTCGGCGCCGACATCGATTGTCCGGATGGTCACCGGCCGGCCGTTCATCAGTTCGATCGCCCGCTTGTAAGCCTCGAATTGCTCCTCTTCCTCCGGCCGCTCGTCCTTGTGGTTCATGAACAGGAATTCACTGCGGAACAGGCCGACGCCCATTGCGCCGGCATCGAGCGCGGTCTTTGCGTCGTCGGGCAACTCGATGTTCGCGCACAAGTCGATCTTCGTGCCGTCGAGCGTCTGCGTGGGCGAGAACTTGAGGCGCTGAAGCTTTCTCTGTTCGAGCACCTTCTCGCTTTGCCGGTACGAATATTCTTCGAGCACGATCGGCGCGGGATCCACAATCACAATGCCGTGATCGCCGTCCACGATGATCAGATCGTTCTGCCGGATCAACGCGCTCGCCTGCTGCACACCTACCGATGCCGGAATGCCCAGGCTGCGCGCCACGATCGCCGTGTGCGACGTGCGTCCGCCCAGGTCCGTGACAAAACCCTTGAACGCCTGCGTCTTGAACTGCAGCATGTCGGCCGGCGCAATGTCATGCGCGACCACGATCATGTCGTTGTGACCGTTGGTCGCGGCGCCATCGACCACGAGCGTCGCCGTGGACGGAGCGCCCGCCAGCGCCTTCAACACGCGTTCGACGACCTGCTGGATATCAGCCTTGCGTTCGCGCAGATATTCGTCTTCGATATCGTCGAAATGGCGGCTCAGTATCTCGAGCTGCTCGGTGAGCGCCCATTCCACGTTGTATCGGCGGGTCCGCACCAGATCGATGGTTTCGTGAACGAGCATGGCGTCGTTCAGGATCATGGAATGGACGTTGATGAAGGCGCCCATTTCGCTGGGGGCATCGGCCGCGAGGTCCTCACGCAGCGCGTCGAGCTCCGCGTGGACCTGCGCCTGGGCTGCGTGAAAGCGTTCGATTTCACCGTCGATACGATCCGGCTCGACGAGGTAATGGTCGACATCCAGCGCGGCGGCCGCGATCAGATACGCACGGCCAATGGCAATGCCGCGGGAGACTGGGATTCCATGCAGCGTGAACGACACGCGCACCTCTCTGGTTAGGGTGGATCGCGGTTGCGTCGTATTTGCAGGCTGGCGATGCCCGAACATACGATTGCGCGCCTCATTATAAATTCGAACGCGGTCCCTCACCGTTTGCGCTGCAGCAACGCATAAAAAAAGCCGCGTTGGAACGCGGCTCTCTTCAAAACATCTTCGATGACAAGCTCATTGACCTTCGCCAAATTTGTCGGCGATCAAGGCGAGAACGGCCTTCATGGCTTCGGCTTCGTCGGCGCCCTCGGTTTCGATCGTCACCGTGCTGCCGATTCCCGCCGCCAGCATCATCACTCCCATGATGCTTTTTGCGTTGATCCGGCGGCCGTTGCGGCTCATCCAGATCTCGCATTGAAAACTTCCTGCCAGTTGTGTGAGCTTCGCTGAGGCACGCGCGTGCAAACCCAGCTTGTTCACAATCGTTGTTTCTTGTTGCAGCATGATGCTCCGGGCGCTAGGTGAAAGGGCTGACTCGTGCAGGTGCCTTGGTTTTAATGACTGACTACTTTTTCCGGTTCGCTGGCAACCGCCGCCGACTTCACCGCACAACTTGCCGCTGCAGCGGCGCTCGCCATTGCGCACGGATTTGCAGGTGTCGACGCGTCCAGCTCCTGAACGCCCTTCGATCCGCCCTGGAGCGACTTTTCAGCCATCGTTTCCAGTGGCGTGGTCCGGTAGCACACGGCGCGCACGAGCATGGGCAGGTTGACGCCGGCCAGTACGCGAACCGTGTCGCTTGCAAGGCTCTGCGCAATGTTCGCGGGCGTTGCGCCGAAAACATCGGTGAGAACGATCGCGCCGTTCTCTTCCTTCAGACGGTCGATCTCGGAGCGCGCGAACGCACGCACTTCGACAGGGTCGCAGTCTGGCATCACATCGATCACGCCGATGCGCGCGGGCAAACCGCCGTAAATGTGGGAAATGCACTCACGTAGCGCCGAAGCGAAAGGTGCGTGAGCAATGATCAGAATGCCAGCCATATCAGAGTGTGCTGCCCCAAAAACGACGAGATACGTCGGAAATCGTGGGAACTTGCTGTTATATGCGCGCAATTAAAAAGCGACCGCAAACATCGATCCGGATGCAAAAGCGTCGAAAAGCCCGCATGTTGCAAGCTTAGTCGGATTTTGCACGTCTTGCGCAGCGCAATATGAAACACGTTGCGGCAAGTTCTCACTTTCAGTTCGGGGCCGGATCGCACCGCGAAACGAATCTCGTGAGTGGCAGATTGTAGCAGTCCAGACGGATTCAACTGCCCGGCTGCCACTTTGACAGACACCTCTAAATTGCAACAGCACGCTCCAGTGCATCGATAAACATTCCCGCCACGTCGAACCCGGTCTGATCCATGATCTCGCGGAAGCACGTCGGGCTCGTGACGTTCACTTCGGTGAGATAGTCGCCGATGGCGTCGAGCCCGACGAGCAGCAGGCCGCGATTGAACAGCGTCTGCCCCAGCGTTTCAGCGATCTTGCGGTCGTTCTCGGTCAGCGGTTGCGCGCGTCCCAAGCCACCGGCTGCCAGATTGCCGCGCACTTCGTTGCCTTGCGGAATCCGCGCAAGCGAATACGGCACCGGCTGCCCGCCGATGATCAGAATACGTTTGTCGCCATCGGTGATTTGCGGGATGAACTTCTGCGCCATGACGCTGCGCGCGCCGTTGTCGCTCAGCATTTCCACGATCGTGCCGAGGTTCATGCCATCCGCTTTCACGCGGAAGACGCCCATGCCGCCCATGCCGTCGAGCGGCTTCAGGATCACGTCGCCGTGTTCTGCGTGGAACGCGCGCAGCCGGTCGGCGTCACGGGTGACCAGCGTCGGCACGACGAATTGCGGCCATTCGCCGATTGCCAGTTTTTCAGAGTGGTCACGGATTGCCTGCGGCTTGTTGAAGATGCGTGCACCGGTACGCTCGGCCAATTCGAGCAGCCAGGTGGTCGTCACGTATTCCATGTCGAACGGCGGGTCTTTGCGCATCAGAACGGCATCGAACTGCTTCAGATCGCGCAGTTCCGGCGTTGCGGCCGAGTACCACGGCGAACGCGCGGAATCCGCCACGTCGCCGACTATGGACACGCGTTGCACCAACCCTTCGACCTTGCCCGACACCCAGGCCAGGTGCTGCGGCTCGCACGCGTAGAGCGTGTGCCCTCGGCGGGCGGCTTCGGCCATCATCGCGTAGGTCGTGTCTTTGTAGATCTTGAAATGATCGAGCGGATCGGCGATAAAAAGGATGTCCATAAGCGTCCAGAACGGCCGTTCGGCCTTGGTTTATTCGGTAGAAAGCGGCAGCGGTCTGCAATACGCGATTTTTAACACGTTGCGTGCGTTCGCGCCTGACGTGCAAACGGCCGCAACTCGTGCGGCCGTCGTGCTCCGGATTCAAAGCTTAAACCTGAATGGCTTCCGGATCAGTTTTTTCCAATTCAACCGATGCCGCCAGCAATCCCAGCCGCGCCACCACGCCATACATGTAGAAGCGGTTCGGCGGTGCTGCGCCGGGTTTCGCGTGGGCATCGGGCAGCGCGGTGTGCTCGAAGCCGAGCGGCACGAAATGCATGCCGGGCGCGTTCAGGTTCTGGTCGCGATCCCGCGAATCGTGCACACGATAAAACCCGCCGACCACATACCGGTCGATCATGTAGACCACCGGCTCGGCGACCGCGTTTTCCACGCGCTCGAAGGTATGCACGCCTTCCTGCACGATCACGTCGTGCACTTCCAGGCCGTCCTTCGCGTCGTTCATCTTGACGCGCTCGCGCTTGGTCAACGCGGCGACTTCGCTGGCGTCGTGCACGGTCATCACGCCCTTGCCGTAGGTGCCGGCGTCGGCCTTGATCACCACGTACGGCTTCTCGCTGATTCCGTATTCGCGATACTTCTTCGCGATCTTCTTCAAAACGCCGTCGATGGCATCCGCCAGTTCCTGCTCGCCCGTGCGCGCCTCGTAATCCACGCCTTCGACGTGCGCGAAATACGGGTTGATCATCCACGGATCGATTTCGACGAGCTTTGAAAACTTCTTCGCGACGTCGTCGTAACAGGAAAAGTGATTGGATTTCCGGCGCACCGCCCAGCCGGCATGCAGCGGCGGCAGCAAGTATTGCTCGTGCAGGTTTTCAAGCACCGGCGGAATGCCGCCCGACAGATCGTTGTTCAGCAGGATCGAGCACGGGTCGAAATTCTTCAGGCCGAGGCGCCGCGGCGTGCGCTCGAGCGGCTCGAGAACGATCTTCTGGCCATCCGCCAGCGCGATCGTCACCGGGCCATGAATGTTTTCATCGAGCGTGCCGAAGCGGATATTCAATCCGGCCTGACGCATGATGGTCGCGAGCCGCGCGACGTTCTCCAGGTAAAACGCGTTGCGCGTATGGCGCTCCGGTATCACCAGGAGGTTTTTCGCATCAGGGCAGATCTTTTCGATCGATGCCATGGCGGCCTGCACGGCAAGCGGCAACACTTCGACCGGCAGGTTGTTGAAACCGCCGGGGAACAGGTTGGTGTCGACCGGGGCGAGCTTGAAACCCGCGTTGCGCAGGTCCACCGAGCAGTAGAACGGCGGCGTGTGTTCTTGCCACTCCAGCCGGAACCAGCGTTCAATGGACGGCGTCGCGTCGAGTATCTTCCGCTCGAGATCGAGCAGGGGGCCGTTTAACGCCGTTACGAGATGCGGAACCATTGATGACTCGCGGACTTAAGAGGAAAGATTGTAGAGCAAATGCCTCATCTATTTGGGTATGAACTCCCTTTTCCCAAGCCTATTCGCACGGTTCGTGCCGTCTTTCGCGAACGTTTCACCTGATCCGAATCTGTCTTCCTGCACAAAAACGGGACAAAAAAATGCCCGCCGTAGGACGGGCGGGCAAAATCGCTGCGCTTATCTCGGAGCCATGCTGCTATTGCTTTACACATACTCCGATTGAAGCCGGGCCTCTCGCGCCCCTGCCGCAACCGGTCTGAAACATTGTTTATTCAACGTGCTCGCCATGCAGCGTCACGTCCAGGCCTTCACGTTCTTCTTCTTCCGTGACACGCAGGCCCATGACCATGTCGATGATTTTCAGCAGGACGAAGCTCATCACGCCGCTGTACACCAGCGTGGTCAGAACGCCCTTGGCTTGCAGCAAGATGCTGCCGTCGGCGCCGCCGATGTCCTTCACCGCGAAGATACCCGTCAGCAATGCGCCGAGAATACCGCCCACGCCGTGCACGCCGAACGCGTCGAGCGAATCGTCGTAGCCGAGTTTCGTCTTGAGCCACGTAGCCGACCAGAAGCAGACCACGCCCGCCGCAATACCGATCACGATCGCACCGGTCACGCCAACGTAGCCCGAAGCCGGCGTAATCGCCACCAGGCCGGCAACCGCGCCCGAGATGATGCCGAGTACCGAAGGCTTGCCCTTCGCCAGCCATTCGGCAAACATCCAGCCGAATGCAGCAAAAGCAGTTGCGATTTGCGTCGTGAGCATTGCGAAGCCGGCACGGCCGTCAGCCGCCACTGCCGAACCCGCGTTGAAGCCGAACCAGCCGACCCACAGCATCGATGCACCAATCAGCGAAAGCACGAGGTTGTGCGGCGCCATGACTTCGCGGCCATAACCGACACGCTTGCCGAGCACCAGACAGCACACGAGACCTGCAATACCGGCGTTGATGTGAACCACCGTGCCGCCTGCGAAGTCCAGGATGCCGGCCGTTGCGAGCCAGCCCGTCGGTTCCCACACCATGTGCGCGATCGGCGAGTAGACGATGATCGACCACAAGCCCATGAAGACGAGCATCGCGGAGAACTTCATGCGGTCAGCGAACGCACCGGCGATCAGCGCCGGGGTGATGATCGCAAACGTCATCTGATAGACGAAGTAGACCGATTCCGGGATCGTCGGGGCCAGGTGGCTGACGGTCAGCGTCGTGGCCTTGTCGCCCTTGATGTAGTTCATGCCGTGCAGGAACACGCGCGAGAATCCGCCAATGAACGAGTTACCTGGCGTGAACGCCAGCGAGTAGCCGACGACCGTCCAGATGATCGTGACCAGGCAGCAGATTGCGAACGACTGCATCACGGTCGCGAGCACGTTCTTCTTGCGCACCATGCCGGCGTAAAAGAGTGCGAGGCCCGGGATCGTCATGAACAGGACGAGAGCGGTGGAGGTCAACATCCAGGCGGTGTCGCCCGAGCTGATCTTCGATGAATCCACAGAGAACGGTTCCGTCGGGGCAGCCGGTGCGGCTGCTGCGTCCGATGCGCCGGAAGCCGGCGCTGCGGCCGATGCTGCTTCCGCGCCGGAAGCCAGTGCCGTATTGGCGCTGACCGGAGACGCGGAATCTGGTGCGCTTGCAGGCGCCGCCATGGCCGACGCAGCCGCGGGCGCCGATGCATCCTGCGCCATCACGGTGCCGGCGCTCACTCCCAGCAGCGACCCCGCCATCAACAAGGACATCAATAAATTGCGCATTCTTGTGTTTCCTCTTATCGCCGTTTCGTTTTTTTTAGAGAGCGTCCGCGCCGGTTTCACCGGTACGAATGCGAATGACTTGTTCGATCGGGGTGACGAAGATCTTTCCGTCGCCGATCTTGCCCGTGCGTGCTGCGCGCTCCACCGCTTCGATCGCCTGGTCGACGATATCGTCCGATACCGCTGCTTCAATCTTCACTTTCGGCAGAAAGTCGACCACGTACTCGGCGCCGCGATACAGCTCCGTGTGGCCCTTCTGGCGGCCGAAGCCTTTTACCTCGGTGACGGTGATGCCCGAGACGCCGATCGCCGACAACGCTTCGCGTGCTTCGTCGAGCTTGAACGGCTTGATGATTGCGGTAATGAGCTTCATGTATCCCTCGCGTGTGTGTCGAACAGAGTTGGCGTGTTGGCGCTTGCTCTGGTCCCATGCCTGATCCTTTGTTGCCTCGTGCCATCGCGAGCGGCGTCTCATGCGCCACGCCGCTTTGCCCATCGCCCGGAAAAGCGCGTACCGACAAGGCCGGGGCCACTTATGCAACTCGTATGCCATGCGAGCCTATACGCATGCTCATCAGGGCTTCGCGGGGTCCCGGCCCGCTCCTTAGACCGGATGGCTAACGGTGCTTCCATGTGCTGGCGCGTACCGTGGATCGTTGCTAGAGTGCACGCAAGGTCAGGCACGAAGTTCAGATACCCTGGGCGTGACGAAACGCCGCGTCAAGGGACGAGTTGGGCGCAGCCGCCATCAGCTTTCGCGCTAGGACGCACCAATTTGGATCATGAAGAATTTCGTGGCACTGAGCTAACAATGAATGCACTTTTATGGTGCGCAAGAGGAAAGACTGCATGAAACAACCGAACGACGTATTAAATGACTTCCAGGCCAAGATGAGCGAGCTGCTCAAGAATTCGCCAGCCAAGGACATTGAAAAGAATATGAAAGCCATGCTTTCGCAAGGCTTCTCGAAGCTGGATCTCGTCACGCGCGAAGAATTCGATACCCAGACGCAAGTGCTCGTGCGCACACGTACCCGGCTCGAAGAGCTCGAACGGCGTGTGGCGCAACTGGAAGCAAAGCTGGGTGGTGCTAGTTCATCGAGTAGTCAGGACTAAGGGCTAGAAGCTGAAAAAGCGTGTCACCGGCTAAGCGAGCCGTGATGTTGGATCAATAAACCGCCGCCTTGCGATTGCAATTGCAACGACGGGGCGCGGGCAGCGGGGAAAAAATCATGTCGCTTGCCGTGGTGCGTAGCCGCGCGCCCGCCCCTGGGCGCGCGCCCGAGGTGACCGTCGAGGTCCATCTCGCCAATGGATTACCTTCGTTTTCAATCGTCGGCCTGCCTGATCTTGAAGTCCGCGAAAGCCGCGAGCGCGTTCGCGCCGCCCTTCAGAATTGCGGCTTCGAATTTCCCGTTCGCCGGATTAAATGTAGTCAAGGAGTGCTTCTTCCGAAGTGAGCAGAGCACTGCAAATGTACGAACAGCCGGGCAGCGACCGACAAGTAGCGTGGCTGACAATGCTCCCTGATTCCATAACCCTTTCAGTTGGCTTTTGTTGCAGTCCACTTACATCGCTTTCGGTCGACATGCTTAGGTACGCGCGGACAAAACTTCTTCCTAGCAACTGATTCGATGTCAAAGTTCCGCACTTGCTAAGAGCTCTGACAAGCGGAGGCCTAAGGCTTTAGCAACGCGAACAAGATTCAGCACAGAAATATTTCGCTCTCCGCGCTCGATTCGCCCCATGTGGCTTCGGTCAAGCCCTGCGCTATCGGCGAGCGCCTCCTGCGAGAGCGATAGTCGCACGCGGTAAGCACGTATCGCATGACCGATCGCTATCAATTCTTTTCCGTGCCCGTGTTTGACAGAAACCCTATCCATGCGTCGATGGTCAGGCTAAGATGCAAATACGGCCACGGCATTTACGGCCCTTTATCAAATGTTGGGCCGTTTAATGAACCGCTATCAACTGAATCCTGTTCAGGAACGCCTTCTCCTGTTGACCGCGGCGCACAACCCGGAAATCTTGCTTTTGGAGAAAGGCTTGATGCTCTGTTCCAAGGATCAACGACCAGTTGCCCCAACGGTGGAGATGAACATCCGGTTCATGAGCGTCGTTCTAATGCATAGGCTTTCGTACAGATTTGTTGAAGTAAGCGCAACCGATAAGGCGCGAGGATGCTTATTTCAATGGGAGATTAGTTTTCCCCGTGCTCGCCGTGCAAGCCTTCTTGCGTGGGCGGAAACCCTTCGATACCCGTCGTCCAGAAACGACGTCCTCATCGGAGAAACTTTGGACATGTGGATCAATAGTGAGGAAAAGCAAGCAAAGCGTCTAACTCCAATGCGCTTCACTTATGATGAATCGGTAGGGTCGGCCGTGCGACAGACACTTAATCTGCTCTTAACGCCAGAAACACCAATGGCCGAACATAGGTTATCTTTTCAGGGCCGCCCAGAGCTACCGCAGCCAGTTATATTCGATACCGATTGGATCGACGAATCGAACTGCAAATCTCAAGTCAGATGATCGGAACGGCCAAAAGAAGTGCGATCAAAAAAATATTTTGGAGGGACTTATGCTGTCAGACCGTGAACGAGCCGACCGGCGTCTTGAGATAGATAATTGTATTGCAAATCAACGCCTTGCCGGGCGTCAAGTTGATACTGATACCCTTACCGATCTGTACCTCTATGCCAATGGCGACCTAGATTTAGCGGCCGTTCGAGAGCGTGTCCTTCATCGTTTGGCTGCGCGTGTATCTCTCGCTGATTCGCTAGCTCAACATGGGAACGACGCAGATTTCACCTTTGACCCGCCGCGGCTCGACGAACGCAAAGATTAATTGATAGGTTATCAGTTGTAGCAGATCGAAAAATTAAGACACTTCATTTCATACCAACAGTCAATTACTCTTCTAACGCGCAACACTGTGGGCTCGTAACGTCACTGAACGCCCGGCGATCACTACAACTGCGATGTATGAGTGCCAAAACAAAGGCACGGACTTTTCCGAATGCCTCGCAACTTATAATGCTTATCTATTCTGATACGCCGAGGCGGCTGGCCAACTTTCGGCAATGGTAGTTTTCAGAATCCTTTTCTAAGCCTGCCATAACATATTTCTGAGCGTCACCTTCAAGCCCTTGATGTATTGCAAGCCAAGCCATTCGCGAAAAATCGTCTGCATCAGCTTCTTCGACGCGACTCTCCATAACAGTAGCGAGCCGTCGAGCGAGCGATTGTTTTTCATGAGAATCAAAGTCCAACCCACGATCTCTTAGAAATTGATTTAAACGATTCGCCGTATTAGAGACGTCAAAAAATGGGACCTCTGAAAGCTGCGCACGCTCCACAAACGCATGAACCTCGCCCAGAGTATCGCCTAACCGATGGTAAACAAAAGCTAAAGAACGCCATGCATCTGCAACATGTGGGCCATCTAGCCCACTCTCTAAATACCGTACTAGTTCAGTTTTGGCCTTTTGCAAGGCATCAACCGAGCCTAATTCTAGATGCCAACGTGCTAGAACAAGCCAACCAGCTGGGTAATTTCGGCAAATCATTTCGATGATCGATTCGTAATTCTCGTAAGGCTCGCCTAATTCACAGCGCCTAGCAATAGCAGCCACGAACCGTTCTACTCTTTTCGCTAGTCCAAGCTGTATTCCGTCCCGCCGACTTGGGCCCAACATCTGGAGGATTTCGGCGTCCGACAAAACAGATGCTTTTTGTGGACTTATGTTGAGCTTCTTCTTTCCAAATACACTTGCAACGAGGGGAAGAGAAAGAAATTCTTGCCTATCGGAAGATGCTATATGAGCTTCTGCCAAAGAATAATTGAGCAATGACTCAATTCCACTTTCGACCTGCTGTCGCTCCCCGGTAGACTTTATTAGAACGGCTTCTAGAGCAAGTCTAGGCACCAATGAATTCCACGCCGATAACGTTAAAAAAGCGCGTTGCGCGCATGGAGTGAGAGAAGCGTATGTTCTTTCGAAAAGCGCTGTTAGGATTTCGTCACTACCCGCAACGAGTTTCTGGATATTTCCTGCCGCACCTGTTTTAGCAACCTCACCTAGCAATATTTTTATTACATAAGGGTGGCCTTCCGACTGATCGATCAAATCTTCAATATATGAAGCCGTAAGGTGACGAGCGATACCTAGCTGGGCAGACACTTGGTTAATCAAAGTGATAGACTCTTCGCGGTTCATACCCAAAACGTCAACCGGGTAATCGCCCTTGAAATCCCGAAGCCTGGTTGTAATCAGTGCTTTGTTCGGTAGACGGATATACGTATCAATCCAAGTAAAAACTTCTAAAGGATTTTGCGTCGTTTCAAAATTATCGAATACGAATAGACAAGGTCCGGAATCGGATCTTTGCAGCTGCCCTTCGAGAAACTGGCGTGCGTTAAAACCCTTCGCAGCTCTCGTATCGTCAGATAAAACAAGCCTTGCGTACAGTCGGCTCATATCATCCGGGCTTACCACATTCGGTCGGACAGCTTTTGGCCCGCTCATGTGCAGATCGACGTCCCGTGCACTTAGCCACACGACGGTCATATATCGTTCAACACCGTATATATCTTTTAACACCCGAAGTGCTAGTGAGGTTTTTCCAATCCCACCTCTGCCTCGAAGCGTAATAATTGGTCGTTTATCGTCGATCAGCAGGGAAAGTAATTCTGTCTCCAGTTCCGCACGATCGACGTAGTCCACAAGTGACTCTGGAGCATTAGAAAAACAGTTTCCTTTTGGAACTAGTTCCCCACGTCCATCGGTTTCACTTGCCGGAAGAGTTCCTGGTGGAAGCGAAAACATTTGCGCGTCGCCATATTTCTTATTATCCGTAGAATAAGACAGCAGTTCATATTTTTTTCCCGAGAAGCTGCCATTGGCAAAATAAAAATCTGATAAATCCGGATCGCTTTCGGCCAGTGTGACAATGCGATGAGAATCCCAATACACGTATATCCCATTCTGAAGTACATGAGTAGATTCGCGCTTCAAATGTTCAAAAAACGAAGGTTCTCCGGAGATAACGGAAACTCGGTATTTTCCCGATAGATTGCGATGAAGGTAAGCAGACGCCCGTTTGAATAGAGAGAAATTATCGTAGAATATTTCTAAGCTTTGTTTTAGGTATTCGGCAGGCTGCCCAACACTTGCTGCTTTAGTTGCACCATGTCCCCTCGTTTTGTTACGGAGGGTCGACAGCAGTCGAAACCATCTTTTCATATCCGATTTGACGGGTACCTCTTCGCATTCGATACTTAACGCATCGAGTGCGAATTTCAAAGCCGATACGCTTTTGTATTGCCAGTCTCCCTCACGACATAATTTGGTGAGTTCACTCTGCTCGGCGTGGGCGCTTGTAACCAGATACTGCGATGCAAGTCCCGTGAGCACATCGTCAATTGCTCGCCCCCAGTCGCCCATTCCATCGGCACGAACAAGAGCGTGCTCGATTCGGTATTTGTTCCGCTCTTTGTCGTCTCCAATCGCAGATACCATTCCGAGGATGACAGTTTTAGCCAACGCTTCGGCGGCCAAAAGCAAGCTAAAAAAATAAGTGAAATCTGAGTCGTCTTTGGACAAAGCAACGCGTTCGAATACTTGTTCGAGGGCTTTGTGAGTCATATCGGTTGCGCTCGTTCCGGTGCGGTTTTAGGGTATACGCATTAACATAGCTGTTCGCCGCAACCTTCACAAGGTCCTTAGTACAGTAAAAGGGCAATCAAGTTGAAATAGTTGCCACTAGACCATCGCGGTCGGTGTGCTTTCTTAATTAGCGGACAGTCGCGAGCTGATTGTGAGAATGATGTGTGTCTCTTAGCGCCTGGCACAGAAGGACAGGCGGCCTCACTTCTGCCGTTTGAAGGTAGCCCCTGTGCTCGACATTTACGTTGATTTTGTTGACAGACGGTCGTTCTCGGCTCGTAGCATAGTCACTGTTTAATCCCAAGGGATCCATCCCGCTTTACCAGCTACTCCGTGCGTCGCAAGATGTAAAACACAAACTCAAACATATAAGATTAGCGATATAATTTCTTGCTTGCTCTGAGTAAGTTAGTCTAAGCATCAAGTTATGACGATTTTTTCGGGTCATTTGATACCTCTGAACTTGTTTGAATAGCCGACCGAGTGAAAGCCGGTGCTGGAGGAAATCGTTCGCTAAAGACGGCGATGGCTTCGTAGCTATGATCGACGTCCCAACGGCTGGATGATTATCTTCGACTCGACCGCGAACGAATTTCACTTTCGTTGCTTGAAGACGCCAGTAAGGGCTCGGGCGGCTACCGGGCCGTAGCGTGAAAGATGCTCGTGCAGCCTATCTGCAATCGGGCGCGGCCACACATTCAGGACGACGGGACGACCACATCGTGGCCTTTAGAAGCGGTCGCACTGTCACGCTAACCGCGAGCTTCGAAACGGTCGAGTTGTACCTATTTGGAGTCGGAGGCCTTCGGGCAATGCGACGCATTGCGGGTTGCATTGTCAGAACTCGTCGTCAAAGGAATTTGGCAAGGTTCACGGGCATGAAACGCCTACTCCTCAGACGACTTGCCCGCTCCGTGTCGGCGACTATCGGCATAGATCGTCTGAACGGACAAATTGATTCCATCGCGAAAGACTGCGAGACGCGTGAGTATTTGGGATGAGCGATCTGTTGCAGCACGTGCGTATCACGGGTACGGTCTATCTGCTTTCAACCCGGCGCCGACGGCAATGGTCGTTTGAGTTGACAAGCCACTGGCCAGCCTGATTGGAAACGCCCAACGGAAGAAAGTGATGACACCAGAAATGAAGGCGCGCCAACATATCGACCAAAAGCTAACGGCGGCCGGCTGGATCTTGCAAGATATGAAGACGGTTGACCTGTCAGAGAGCATTGGCGTGGCCGTACGTGAATACCCCACTGGCACTGGCCGTGCCGACTATGCGCTGTTCGTGAATCGCTGTGCCGTCGGAGTGATCGAAGCCAAGAAAGATACTGCAGCAAAGAATCTAACTGTCACTGAAGGCCAGACTCAGCGCTATGCCAGCTCCCGCCTTAAATGGGGGAAAGGCAACGCACCGCTGCGCTTCCTATTTGAGGCCACGGGCCAGATCATCCGCTTCACCGATAGCGCCGACCCGACGCCACGCTCGCGTGAAATCTTCCATTTTTTTAGGCCTGAAACCTTGGCGGCTTGGCTGGCGCAACCGGACACCCTACGCCGCCGATTAGCCGAGCAAATGCCTGCGCTGCCCGACCGTAATCTCCGCAATTGCCAAATTGGCGCGGTCACCGGCTTGGAGAAATCGCTAGCAGGCAACAACCCCCGCGCGCTGGTACACATGGCAACAGGAGCGGGCAAGACGTTCACTGCAATCACATCAGTGTATCGCCTGCTCAAATTCGGTGGCGCCAAGCGCATTCTGTTCCTTGTCGATACTCGCAATCTCGGGAAACAGGCACATCAGGAATTTATGGCCTATACGCCGCCTGACGATGGCCGCAAATTCACAGAGCTTTACAACGTCCAGCGCTTGGCCTCGCCTAATATCGATCCACACTCTCAAGTCTGCATCAGCACTATCCAGCGAATGTACTCTATCCTGAGCGGCGAGCCGATTGACGATTCGGTCGAAGATATGTCTTTGAATGAGGTGCAACAAACTGCGAAGCATGAAAAATTGATTCGCTACAATCCCGCCGTGCCAGTGGAGACCTTTGACTTCGTCATCATCGATGAATGCCATCGCAGCATTTACAACCTGTGGAAGCAAGTGCTCGACTATTTTGATGCCGGCTTGATCGGTCTCACCGCGACACCAGACAGACGCACCTTCGGCTTTTTCAACGAGAACATTGTTGCGGAATACACATACGAGCAATCTGTGGCCGACGGCGTCAATGTCGGCTACGACGTGTACGAGATCGAAACCGATATTACTCAAAAAGGAGCTGAGCTAAAGGCAAAGGAGTGGGTAGATCACCGAGATCGCCAGACTCGCAAAAAGCGCTGGGGTGAGACTGAGGAAGACACCACGTACACCCGCAAGGAACTAGACAGGTCGGTAGTCAACCTTAGTCAGATACGGCAAGTGATCCAGTCCATGAAAACCGCGATCGAAACGCAGATCTTTCCTGCGCGCAAGGAAATGCCGAAGACACTCATCTTCGCCAAAACCGACAGCCATGCGGATGACATCATCAATATTGTGCGTGAGGTCTACGGTCAAGGTAACGCCTTCTGTAAAAAAATCACGTACCGAGCCGAAGAGGATCCCGACAGCATCCTCAGCAGCTTTCGCAACGACTACAACCCACGCATCGCAGTTACCGTGGATATGATTGCTACGGGAACGGATGTAAAACCGCTAGAAGTGCTGCTTTTCATGCGCGACGTGCGCAGCAAGGGCTACTATGAGCAGATGAAAGGGCGTGGAGTGCGCAGTTTGAATGGCGAAAGCCTTAAAAACGTCACAAGCAGTGCTGACGGCGCCAAGACCCGCTTTGTGCTGATCGACGCCGTGGGCGTGGAAAAATCGCTGAAGACGGAAAGTCGACCACTGGAAAAGAAACCCGGCGTAGCCTTGAAAGACTTGCTGCAAGGTGTGGCGATGGGCAGTCGTGATGATGACGTAGTGCTGTCGCTGGCAAATCGCTTGGTGCGCTTGGCCAAGCAGCTGAACGACAAAGCCCTGGCGCGCATCGAAAAAGCCAGCGGCGGTATCACAGTGGCAGAACTAGGCAAGGGCCTGATAGCGGCGCTCGACCCCGATGCCATAGTGCAAGCGGCACTCGCCACCGCCAAAGCCGAAGGTTTCACCCGCAGCGAGAACACCCTGCTTGCAAGAGAGATTGCAGTCGCCCGCGCGGAGCGCGTCGCCGCCGCCTGCTCACCGTTCGACAAGCCGGAGTTGCGAGACGAAATCGAAAGCGCGCGTCGCGAACGCGAACGCGAACAAATTATCGACCACATCAACCTCGATCAGGTTACGTTTTCGGGTTTTTCCGAACAAGCCGAAACTCAAGCTCGATCGGTGATTAAAACCTTTACCGACTACATCAAGCAGCATAAGGATGAGATCGCAGCGCTAAGTTTTTTCTATCAGCAGCCCTACCGGCGCCGCGCTTTGACTTTCGACATGATTGAAGATCTGCACGAGCACCTAGGGAATCCACCTCTGATGCTTACCACTGAGCGCTTGTGGAGCGCGTATGCTCGTGTCCAGGCCACTCAAGTCAAAGGCACCGACCGTAAGCGTCAGCTTACCGATCTAGTTAGCCTGATACGCTTTGCAATGGGTCTCGAGAGCGAGCTCAAACCCTTCGCCGATGAAGTCGACAAGCGCTTCCAAGCTTGGATCTTCCGCCATAATGCCCAGCGCGGCACCGTTTTTACGCCTGAACAAACTGATTGGCTGCGGCTAATGAAAGATCACATTGCCAACAGTTGTAGCATCAGCCGCGACGATTTCGATTACACCGAGCTGGCCGATAAGGGTGGCTTGCAGAGAGTCTGGGCTTTGTTTGGCAAAGAGTTGGATAACTTGATGAATGAAATGAATGAGGAGCTGGTCGCGTGAATGATGGAAAGAAGCGCTTACCTGGCTCGTGGACTGAAGTTGAACTCCGTGAGCTTACAACGGTTCATTACGGTAAAGCACTTTCTGCCGGGATACGTTCGACTGCCGGGCACGTGCCAGTCGTTGGCTCAAGCGGAACAGTCGGTTACCACAATGAAGCGCTTGTTGACGGGCCATCGTTGGTAGTAGGACGAAAAGGTGCTGCAGGGTCTCTTCATCTTGTCCGTGAATCGAGCTGGCCGATTGATACCTCTTATTTTATCCAACCACCACAGGGACTCAATCTCGCGTATTTGTTCTATTTCTTGGCAACGAGTAACCTCGGTTCGCTTGACAAATCCACTGCTATCCCTAGCCTGAGCAGGGATGACTTATATCGCGTGGTAATCCCTGTTGCGCCAAAGGACGAACAAATCCGTATTGTCGTCAAGGTCGAAGAGTTACTCTCCGACCTTGACGCTGGTGTGGCGGAGCTCGCTGCCGCGCGAAAAAAGCTGGGTCAATACCGCCGGTCGCTACTGAAATCCGCCGTGGAAGGTGCGCTCACGATGGACTGGCGAGCCAGGCACACGCCAACCGAGACTGGCGCACAGCTACTGGATCGTATCCTCACCCAGCGCCGCGTCTGCTGGGAGGCCAAGCAGCTCGAAATGTTCAAGGTACAAGATAAGACCCCGCCAAAGCACTGGAAGGAAAAATACCGCGCACCTGTGGAACCGGACGCCACTAATTTGCCCGCATTGCCCATAGGGTGGGTATGGGCAAGTGTGGAGCAGCTAGGTCGCGTACAGTTAGGAAGGCAAAGATCACCAGATAAAATGGGCAAGGCCAATCCAACCCCTTACATTCGCGCGGCGAATATCACTGAAGGCGGTGTCGATCTGAGCGATGTTCACGAAATGGACTTCTCGGAAACAGAGAAAGAGACATTCGCCCTCAAAGTTGGGGATGTCTTGCTTACTGAAGCCTCAGGAAGCCCGGAGCACGTCGGTCGTCCCGCGATTTGGAAGCAAGTCGAAGGCTTGTATTGCTTCCAAAACACTGTGATTCGATTCACTCCGGAAGGCATAGGATCTGAGTACGCCTTTTATTTATTCTTGGCGATGCAAAAACTGGGGATATTCAGCAAGCTTTCCGGCGGTGTCGGAATAAACCACTTGAGCGCAGGCAAGTTTTCCAAACTGCCCGTGCCGTTACCACCAGTTGCTGAGCAACTCGCATTGGTCGAAACAATCAGCGAGAGCTTTTCGAGATGTAACGATCAACTTGTCTTCAACGCGCATTCGCTCAAGCAATCCGCCGTCCAACGCCAAAACATTCTGCGTGCAGCCTTTGCCGGCGAATTGGTACCGCAAGACCCGAACGACGAGTCTGCCACCGTGTTGTTGCAGCGCATCCGCGAGGAGCAAGCAGAGCATAGGAGACAGCCCAGTGTTCGTAAGACTAAACAAAATAAAGAGATTGCCACCGTGTTAAGCAAACTGTTTGATGTTCTTGCCGATGCAGGCGACTGGGTGCCCGCGCAAGAGGCGTTTCGGCGCTGCGGCGTAGCCGACGGCACACCTACAGATCAAATTGAAGGGCTTTATGCAGAACTACGTAAACTGGACAAGGACGGCTACTTGGCAGTTGAGGCCGTGACCGATAAGCAGGGCCGCAAGCTGCACGACAAGTTGAAGTTGTTGGCAGGCTGACTATGCGTCTTGACAAGCTCACGATCGGAAGTGTCAAGGATAGTCCGACACACCACTTCAAAAACTTGAAGAACGTCAACATCGACTTCGATCAGGATCACTGGGTCACGGTTGTCATCGGTTGGAACGGTACAGGCAAGTCCAACGTCCTTGAGGCACTCGCAATTATCTTCCGCGACTTTATCGCAAAAAAACGCACTCCTGCCTTCGCCTTTAAGCTGGCCTATCGTATGGGCGCAGGCAAAAATCTGCGTCACATTCATATCGATGCTGACCCTGATCGCAAGAGGGATGCTTTTCTCATTCGCATTGCCGGGGGCAACCAGATCGGTCAAGACGACCTCAGCCGGAACGCTCTTGACATCGCCGATGACGCAGATAAGTCCCCACCTGGCGAGCCGGTCAAGCTTACTGCCTTCCTGAATGGGGATGCTGAGTACCTGCCGCGTTACGTGTTCAGCTATTACTCGGGCGAGAGCCCGCGGATGTACGAGGTTTTCCGGCCCTATCTGGAAAGTTTCGACAGTAAACTGCGCAATGGCGAAGATCCGGGCTTGAAACGGTTGTTCTATGCCATGCCAGTGCACAGCCAGTTCGTATTACTCGCCTTTCTGATCCAACAATCTGAAGTGGTGCGATTATTCCTCGATGAACACTTGGGCCTCGATCCAGACGAAGGCATTGAGTCAGTCCTATTTGTACTGCGTCAACCGCCTTGGAAGTCCCGGGCTGCCGACGGCGACCCACGCTTCTGGAATGCGCGCGGTGTGGTGCGGGATTTCTTGTCCCGCCTTTATGATATTGCCTTGGCACCAATTGAAATCAGCCGCCGCGTGTCGACTTCGATTTGGAACAAAGAAACACTCCAATTTAAATACCTCTACGTCAAAGACATTGCCGCATTACGCCGACTAGTCGGGAATCAAGCGCCCGCACAATTTTTCCGGGACCTAGAGAGCACGTACGTCTCCGAGTTAATTGAGGAGGTGCGCATTCGTGTGCGTCTCATGAAAAATGATGGCAGCGTGACATTCCGTGAGCTAAGCGAGGGCGAGCAGCAGTTACTCACTGTGCTAGGACTGCTGCGCTTCACTGCCGAGGATGAAAGCCTCTTCTTGCTGGATGAGCCCGACACGCATTTGAATCCGCGATGGAGCGTGGACTACATCTCGTATCTGAAGCAGTTCATCGCCAATGGCACGAGGCAAGAAGAAACCAGCCACATTTTGCTGACTACGCATAATCCCTTGGCCATCGCCGAGCTTGACCGCGGACAGGTGCAGATCCTTAGGATGACCAAGGAAGAAGGGCAGCGTCAAATCGTGGCTACTTACCCGGAAATGGCACCGCGAGGGATGGGGTATGCCGCCATTGTGACCAGCGACATGTTCGGCATCGCCTCATCGTTGGATCAGCCTACCCAAGTGCTTTTGGAGACACAGCGAGCATTCGCAGCCAAAGAGCGGCTAACGTCCGATGAGCAGCTTGATTTGGATAGCATCAACGCCCAGTTAGACCGGCTCGGCTTTAGGTACTTTCACCCAGATGACGAGTACTCGCGATACTTGCGGTTGCGCAACGACCTACTCATTCAGCAGTTTAAAACGGCACAGCCAGTGGAGCTCGCGAATCATGTGGTGCAAATGCCTCGGACTGAACGCGAGGCGCTCGCAAAGCGGCTTATAGCCGAACTACTAGCAGACAAACCAAATCCCTCAGAAGAGGCAACGCCATGAGGTATGTGGATCGTTCGAAGTTAGTAAAGCCAACTGGCTGGACTCAGCGCGCTCAGACGGCCGCGCAGGCAGTTGCGAACGGCGAGAGTCCGAACGACTACAGCAATGTCTGGCGCGAGCTAAAGAACGGGCTAGCTGAGCTCTTACACGACAAATGCTGGTATTGTGAATCGCCAGTGGATCGCTCTGACAATGCTGTCGATCATTTTCGTCCCAAGGGTCGAGTCGGCGATGCTGCGAACCCGCATACCGGCTATGGCTGGCTAGCTTTTGATGAGAGCAATCTTCGCTACGCTTGCACCTACTGTAATAGCAGGCGAAAAGACACCGATGGCGGGACGGTCGGCGGGAAAGCCGACCTTTTCCCGTTGATCGACGAAGTCCTGCGCGTTTACGAGGCCGGACCGATATTTCAAGAGCAACCTTTGCTTCTGGATCCATGCGAGATATATGATTGGCGGTTGCTCGGATGCCACCAAGAAAACGGGCAGTCTTGCGCTGCTACCACCGAACCAGTAGCCAAGTTACGAGCAGAAGCATCGATCGATATCTTTCACCTTCAATACGAACCGACCTGCAAGAGGCGTCACGCTGCTGCAGTTCAGCTGATGTCGGATGTAGACGAAGGCAAGCGTGTGTTCGAACTGGCCACACAAGACGCAAGCCGTGCTCCCGACTTCAAGGCTGTCGCCGCACGATTGCGTCGCGCGATTGATCGCGATTCCCCCTACAGCGGCGATATGCACTTTCTCCTGCGTGGGCAACGCAGTGATGCACACCCATGGATCCAGGAACTACTAGAAACCTAAGATGAATGCAAACACCCTCGTTCAGAAAGTCTGGAATTTCTGCAATACATTGCGCGACGACGGAGTGGGTTACGGCGACTATCTGGAGCAGCTCACTTACTTGCTGTTTCTTAAGTTAGCGCACGAGTACGCACAAGACCCGTATAACCGTGACACAAAAATCCCTAAAAAATACGATTGGGCTAGTTTGACCTCGAGGGCTGGGGAGCCACTGGAAGCCCATTACCTGTCAACCCTCCACAAGCTCGGGCAGCAACCAGGCATGTTGGGAGCCATCTTTTTTAAAGCCCAGAACAAAATCCAGGACCCAGCAAAGCTATCACGCTTGGTGCAACTAATCGATGCAGAAAGCTGGATTAGCTTGGGAGCTGACACCAAAGGTGACTTGTACGAAGGCCTGCTGCAAAAAAACGCGGAAGACACTAAGAGCGGCGCTGGCCAGTACTTCACGCCCCGCGCACTAATCGAAGCGATGGTGGCTTGCGTGCGCCCCGAGCCTCTGAAGACAATTGCAGACCCGGCTTGCGGGACAGGCGGCTTCTTCCTTGGGGCCTACAATTGGCTGACTCGGCCCGATGCCAAACTCAACAAACGCCAGAAAGCATTCCTGCGTGAAAAGACCTTTTACGGCAACGAGATTGTGCCCAACACGCGCCGTATGTGTCTGATGAACTTGTTCTTACACAACATCGGTGAGCTGGACGGCGAGCCTTCAGTCGATCGCTCAGACGCCTTGATTTCCGAGCCAAAACTAAAAATGGACTACGTGCTGGCGAATCCGCCTTTCGGTAAGAAAAGCAGCATGACCATCACCAACGAGGAGGGAGAGGAAGACAAAGAAGCGCTGACCTACGAGCGCCAAGACTTCTGGGAAACCACGTCGAACAAGCAGCTCAATTTTTTACAGCATATCGTAAGCATGCTGAATATACACGGCAAAGCGGCTGTTGTGCTCCCCGACAACGTGCTATTTGAAGGTGGTGCAGGCGAAAAAATCCGCCGCAAGCTGCTCGAAACATGTGATGTACACACAATCCTCCGGCTGCCTACTGGTATTTTCTATGCGCAAGGCGTTAAAGCGAATGTAGTTTTCTTCGATACGAAACCCAAGGATGGGAAAACCCATACGAAGGGAGTGTGGTTCTATGACTCGCGCACCAACAAGCATTTCACGCTAAAGAATCGCACGCTGAAACTCGATGATTTACGAGATTTTATCTCTTGCTTCAACCCAGAGAACCGACACGAGCGCACCGCTACTGAGCGCTTCAGGTTCTTCAGCTATGATCATTTGATAGCTCGCGACAAAGCGAGTTTAGACATTTTCTGGCTCAAAGATGACGGCTTGGACAATCTCGAAGACCTTCCGCCGCCTGATGTGCTACAGCAGGAAATCATTGAGCATTTGGAGGCAGCACTGGCGGCCTTCAGAGATGCAGCGCTGAGTTTGCCTAAATCTGAAATGCGGCAGTGACAAATTACGGGCACGCCCCAAGGATGGAGCACGCCGCAAAACTACGATCGACCCGAAAGTGGCTCTCCGACGCTAACGTGACGATCTCCTATCTCTAGCGCCCGCTGCGCAACCTGTACTAAAGCCGGAGCCAGCGCGACCGGAAATCTCGCCGCGAGCGACGTCGTCTGCGCTTATAGGCGTGCAAAATCGTGCGCTTACAAAAAGGCTGCGACGTGACGTTGAACGTATGATCGCTGACGCGCCAATATCGTCCGTCAGTGTCACACGAGGTGGCGTCGTGAAAATAGTTTCCGTTCTTCCGTCCGGCGAAATTTGATTTGGGATCCGTGAGCGAGAGGTCCATTCACAGCCCCTTGCGACCGAGGGCGCATAGCGATTCTTCGCGTCTTTCAGACCTGGCACGCCGCTCCCATCAGATCGTTCTTGCCTTGCCCTTTGACTATACAATTGACCCCAGATGGTTAAACATACCATCATGAGCATGCCCCTTATCTAATCGGAGATCGGATCATGACTGCGCGCGCGCCGAATAAGAAAGCTGCATCCCGTTTGCCGACACTTCCGAGTTTAGGCACTCATGGCTTGGGGGCCGCGGACCAAGATCTCGATACCTTTTTGATGCTCGATCCCATTGCGCAGAGCGAACAAATTCGCATAGGCATGGAGCCGAACATCATCGGTCGCGTTGCTGCCGAGATATTGAAAACCAGCGTGCAATCGCTGTTGGCGAGCTTGCGGATTCCGTCAAGCACGTTGACGCGTAAGCTGGCCGCTCGCGATCGACTGAGCAGCGGCGAGTCGGATCGCGTGTCAAGGGTCATGCTGGTTCATGCCCGCGCGGCGGATGTGTTCGAGAGCCGGGACATTGCAGCGCAATGGATGCAAGTGCCCCACGCAGAATTGAGCGGGGAAACTCCCGTAGCGATGCTGGACACGCAGGCCGGTTATGACGCAGTACAGCGGATTATCCAAAGAATTGAGTTCGGCGTGAGTGTATGAAGCTTTTCAGATTGGTAAAAGAAAAGCCCGGAAAGTATCGGGCAGACGATTTTAGTGGAAATGGCGCCGTGGTAGCGGGGGGCGTTGGAATCCTATTAGCATGCCTGCCGTCTACACGTCCTTAAATGCTTCTCTGCAGTGCTCGAAGTTCGCGTGCACACGTCCGGAATTATCCCCGTCTCGAACCTCCTTTTGGTTGAGTTGAATATTCCCGACGAACTGGTCCACAACGGTTACGCACAAAGCTACCGAAAGACTGGAATGAACTAATGATTTCTCCGTGCACGATTGCTATCTGCAAACACTGGCTATCTGCAGCAAGCTCAGTTGCAGTGAAAGTATCCTCAGTGGTTTGTGCCGCGGATTGGAATGTCATACTTAACTTAATCCCAATCATGACGAACTCATAAATATCAAAGTTACCCGGAAAAAGGCGTTTTCGCTTCGACGCTCGGCTGTTGCGATAGCCAAATTGGCGTCCCAACAAAAACTGTTACACAGGACCACCTTGGTAACCGCCGGGAAATTCAAATCGGCAATGTTGCCAGCAACACTCTGGATCGACCAATTTAGTAAGCGCATCCCGAAGGACGTCTTGACTGGAGCCGTTTTGCAAGCGTGCCATGCGCCCGGCACTGACATCTGCGATGGTAGCTACAATTGAAGCTCTAAATGGGAGACATGTTGTGAGCAACGAACCGATCCAGGGACAGCGTTACGAGATCACCGTATCAGGCAACGGCGAAACGCTTTGGATCAATGGAGAGGACGGGTTGTGTTGGGCGCGGTTCAGCAAGCGGTTCGGCATTGACGTACACCGAAATGCGTCGTTGCAATCTGCGGCAAGCGAGTGTTTGTATTGCACCCACACCAGGGCTGGAGTTGATGACTGGGCAATTTTTCGTGCCGAGGTGTTACGACATCACGGCGCCGTTGTTCCAGCCGATGCACTTTGTTTTGAATGAACGGCGCGTAGCTCGGGAAATTGCCACGGTAGCAGTTCATTGACCCGGTTGATCGGGAGGTCAGCGATGCGTGTGAGCACGAAACGCAGGTACGCCTCGGGATCGACACTGTTGAGTTTCGCCGTTCCGATAAGACTGTAGATCGCGGCCGCACGTTCGCCGCCTGAGTCGGCGCCGGCAAACAGATAGTTCCGCCGGCCGATTGCGACCCCGCGCAACGCACGCTCTACTTGCAGGTTGTCGATTTCGAGCCGGCCATCGTCGCAGTAGCGCGTGAGCGCTTCCCATCGGTTAAGGGCGTAGAGGATCGCTCGACTCGTATCGGATTTTTGCGAGAGAGTGCCTAGTGTGATGGTGAGCCACGTATGGAGTTGGGCGAGTAGTGCCCGCGCATGCGCCTGTCGATAGGCCCGACGCTCATCAGGTGGTTTGCCCCGGATCGTTTCCTCGATCCTATACAAGCCGCCGATACGCTCAAGCGCTTCGGTGTTCAGGGCATTTGGACGGGCCGCATGCAATTCGTAGAATTGTCTTCGAGCGTGTGCCCAACACGCTGCTTCAGTCACACGTCCGGTTTCATAAATGGCCTGGTACCCGCCGTATGCGTCAGCTTGCAATGTGCCGCTGAATGACTCGAGATGCTGTTGTGGATGGATGCCCTTGCGATCTGGCGTGTAGGCAAACCATACCGCCGGCGGCGTCATATCAGCCGAGGCACGATCATCACGCACATACACCCACAGGCGGCCCGTCTTCGTCTTGCCGTTGCCGGGTGCGAGCACCGGTACAGGCGTGTCATCGGCATGAAGTTTAGTCGCCGCCATCACATGGCGACGTAACGCCTCAACGAGCGGTTGCAGGAGCGTCGCGCAGTGACCCACCCACTTCGCGAGCAAAGAACGATCAAGCTCCACACCTTCGCGTGCGTATATTGCCGACTGCCGATAAAGCGGCAAGTGATCGGCGAACTTCGAGACCAGCACGTGAGCTAAAAGACCGGGGCCGGCCAGACCGCGCTCGATGGGTCGACTCGGCGCGGCCACTTGTGCGATGTGGTCACAACAAGAGCACGCGAACTTCGGTCGCACATGCCGGACTACGCGGAAGCTTGCCGGTACATACTCGAGTTGTTCAGCAACGTCTTCGCCCAGCGGCTTCATCTTGCTGCCACACCCCGGGCATGTCTCGCCCGACTCAGGCAAATACGTTTGAACATCGCGCGGCAGATGTTCGGGCAATGGCCTACGCGGTGCTTGTTCTGGCGCCGTAAGTGTTGCCTTTCGAATTTCAACCGGCGTCGCGCATTCGTCGACTTCGAGCTCTTCGAGTCGCAGTTCGAGTTGCTCGATCTGTCGATCCAATTTCTCGGACTTGCGACCGAACTGCATGCGGCGGAGTTTCGCGATCAACTGCTTCAAGTGCTCGATCTCAGCCTTACCCGTGGCGATGACCGCCTCCTGGGAGTCGACGACATCCTGTAGGCGTTCAATGCGCGCGTCGCGCTCGCGCAGCAGCGCTTTCAAGGCATCGATGTCGTCGGGAAGGGTGTCGGCCGAAGTCATGACCGACAGTTTACGTGTCCGCGCCGACGTTTACAACGCGGATGTGGGCTGCGCCGTGCGCGTGGGCTGGCGCCAGTCAATGCCCTCGAGCAGCATTGAGAGTTGCGCGGGACTCAAGTAGACCGTTCCGCTGGTGGCCTGTGGCCACACGAAGCGCCCCTTCTCGAGCCGCTTCGTGAGCAAGCACATGCCGTCGCCGCTCCACCACAGTACCTTGAGCAGGTCGCCACGCTTGCCACGGAAGACGAACGCGTGACCACTGAACGGGTCACGTTCGAGGACAGTTTGCACCTTCGCGGCGAGGCTATTGAAGCCTCCACGCATGTCGGTGACGCCCGCGGCCAGCCACACACGTGTGCCAGTGGGTGGTCCTAGCGTCATTGAGCGTCACGCAAGCTAGCCAGCACAACGCGCAGCACGTCCAGATCAGGGTTGCCTTCGAAGCGAACCCGGACCGCTCCGCACTCCACTGTGATGGTTGGGTGCTGCGTCGATGGCGTGATTTGCACCGGGAGAAATGATTCTTGTGCCGGCAATAGCGTCGCCGGTGGCGAGGGCGACCGTTGACGTCGCCACTTCGCGACCATGTTCGCGTTCAGACCGTGTTCCTGAGCAACCTCAGCGATCGAACGCTCCGGGTCGTTAGCTTGCGCTGCCACCATCTCCCGGAATTCTTCCGTGTAGTTTCTTGAGCCGCGGGGGCGGCCTGGTGCGCTCACTTCCATGATTCTGATTCCCACTAGATCTGGTGGGAATCAGAATGCCGAAGCCGCGTCGCTATTAACAGGCGGTGCTGATGACTCGCTTACCCAATTTATATGATAGGCAACCTCTAAATGCCGATCAGCTTTCCGCGCGCTCGTTGGGCCCGAAGTCTGGAGGACAACGGCGAACGGAGCACTGTGGTGCGAGGCGCCTGATCACTACGCCACCAGCGTCTGCCACCTTGATGAGGAAGCCCGTTTCGTTAGGGTCCGTGAACACCGGACGTTGGTCCACAAGATCGGCGTAATAGTCAGGATACCTATAAATTGGTTGAAACGGTGACATGGACGACAGCGAGCTTGCGAACATAACACTGACACACATCGCATTGCTATTACAAGAGATCGAAAAGTTCGCGGTCGAAGTTAACCGTTTGTAGTTTGTTCGTTTGCGTCTCACTTCAACATCCGCCTTTTGAAAAGCACGGCACTAGGCTGCACCCCTCAGAAACGGCTTCATCGGCGCATGTGGCGGGAATGCGCTTAGATCCCGTCTGATTTGCCTCGATGCATCCGCGACGCTTAGTGCCATCAATGTGACGCTCATAGGCTGGCTGACGCCGCGCCGACACAACTGTCGCTGTACGCATTGACTCAAATTATTTGTTACGAGCCGTGGTTGTTGCCATGTAATTTGCTACCTTCCAGACGGCTGGCGGGGATCGTTAAACTGCGGTCTCCGAAGAATCAACCATATGTTAACTTTTCGGTCACTTCTCAAATACCACTGAAACAAAAACAGTTGGCCTAACCGGATTTGCGACGCATATTTTTTTTAATTCTGGAGGGTGAGGTTGGTCCGAATTGCGCCCGTTGCGAAAGGCTGGGTGCGGCCCAGATAGTGTCAAACGCTTTCTTGAAGAGCTAAAATTTGTCTTCAGGTAGCGGAGGCGAGTGAGATGAAGCGGCTTGTTCAAGGCGACAATCGTACTCAAAGCTTCTTCTGCGCGCATCGCTCGACGACTATCCTTTTCGAAACTGACGTTCCAACAGCCGCGTCCAATAATTCGTATTTCGCTGCAAAAACGGGTGTCGTCGGGGTCTAACGGTTACGCGTTTTGACACGGTCTGGGCCATGAGCGATCGTTCGACACTTCTGTGTGGATCGTCGATAATCGACCTATAGATGACGAGACTGGTTCTGGTTTGCTCTTCCGACATAGGATTTGGTCAATCGTATCAGTTGCAGATGGCCAGATGTCGGCGCGCGTATTTGCAGCAACCGTCGTCGAATTTTTCAGGCTGCCATAATAATTGCTAATTGTTGGAAGAAAATGGGCCAAAGCATTTACCAATTTGATCGTTGGACTCCCCGAGAGAAATCAACGTGGGTATTCCGAGTCTTCAAAAAGCACAACATAGAACTTTTGCGAATGTACACGGCTTTTGAGACATCAAAGAGGTACACGTATAGTTCTCTAGGGAAAGTGGCCTCTTGGACTGACCTCCCGACGCAGCATTTCGCGTTTCAACGACCGCTGGGTTATGAACAGTTCGAGAGTTTGACAGATTGGTCGCAGGCCTATAGTGATTTTGAGAATTGGATCAATTTAAACGCATTGGTCGCAATAAGCTCAAATTTAGAAACATATCTCGCCACCGTGATACCTCTCGCGCTGGCATCAGACGTGGGCACGCTGTATGGAACCCCGAGGCGAATCGATGGCGTCCAAATTCTCAAGCATGGACACGCAAATGCTTTCGATTTCAAAGAACAGGTTCTTGCCTGCACAAGGGGCGACTGGTCTAGTCGGTTAGCGGCTTACGAAAGATATTTTGGGCGTTCGCCGAAGTTTTTTTCGTCTAATATCTCGTCATTGGAAAGAATTCGTACCATTCGAAACAACGTCGCCCATGCCTTTGGCAGGGATATAGATGCGTCCCGTGGCCAGCAAGAAGTAAAAACCCTTCCAATCGAAAAACTCACCCGGCATGGATTTCTGAAACTTCAAAAAACAGTGTGGAAATTAACTAAATCGATAGACGTCCATCTTCACCAGTTTCATATTGGCGAATACCAGGCATTACTGTTTTATCACCACCTCTATCCCAACCTGAGAAAAGATTTGCACCCAAGCATGAGGGCAATTCAGTTCAAAAAGAAGCTTGGCGCCTTCGGTGCGACTGCGCCTGGCAAGGAATATTGTAAAGGGCTTGTTCAGTACTACGAGGCACTATGAACTCTTCACACAATTTAGGAATGCACGCAATGTTGTTCCCGCGGCTGATTCGAACAGCAACTCCTACTAAGCACAGGCGATAGAACTAACTTTAAGATACACATGCGCTGTCAGGTCGAACACTATGAGCCCCCTGGCTTGCCGCATTCGAGGGCGAACGACCGTTCCCTGTCAACGCTAAACGCTCTTGTGAGTCGACCTCGATCCGACGCGTACCGTTCATTGACGGCCCATTCCGTCAGTTCAATGTTGGACCGGGCTCGGCCAAAAGGCATCATTGGCGGAGGCCGCCGGATGGACATTCAGACGTCGGCTCTGGTTTGTTGCCGGTCACGGCCCAACGCCTTGTACTGCATCGGGCTTGGATGAACCGAAGCAGTCAAGACACGAGACGAACTCTCATCGCACCTTTTTAAATGCACTTAGTTGTTCTATTCTTCGAACATGTAGGGAACTGCAATTTTTTCATACGGCTATTGCCCTGTGTCGCTGAATATGTGCATTGTGACGGCGTGCATCAAGGAGAGAAGGCATGGGTGATGTTGAAAAGGGTGCACCCTCCGGCATCGAGGGCTTCATTAAACAGGTTGGGCAGTACAAAGAGCTGATTGTTATCGTGTCTTCGCTGGTAGGCGGAGTGTTTTTTGTGCGAGATTATTTTGCAACGAAACAAGATCTGAAAGTTCTTCAATGTCAAGCCGACAACGGTATTGCTCTTGTACAAAGCAAAGTTCAAGCGGAGCAGATAAAAAAAAATATTATTTCTGTCCAAAGTGACATCGCGACGCTTAAACCCGCCAAAAAAACTAACACTCAAAATGCAACGACCATCGACAACGCATTAGCAAACTTGAACTTAGATCTTGAAAAACAAAAAAATGATCTGGCAGATGAATACAAAACGCAGAAAACGTCGGTAGATAATTTGAAACCGGGCGTATGTGAGGCGGAGGTTAACAAGAAATGAAGACTCTTATCGCTACCTTGATCTCCTTATTCGCGGTGCAATGCCTCGCCGCTGGGACACTTGTTTTACAACTCCAACCCTTAAAATCTCGTCCGTGTAGCAAACTATCCTACGGGCAGGGGGGGAGAAGTGATTTGCTTCCTCAACGGAGCTGGAATGAGGATGCGCCCGCTTTAAAGGTACTGATTGAATCTTCCAGTCAAACTAACGACCAACTTAACTCACTTTCTCAATGCGCTGCGAAGGTGCGTGGAAAGCTGCCCGATGAATTTATCGCGGAGGATCCCTATGGTGCTAGTGGCTCATTCAAGAGGGCCTTGCAAGAGTGCGTCTCTGCTTCGTCCCCGGATCTCGAAATTTTCTTTGTAAGGCTGCAGGTATCGGGGCCTTGCGGTGATAGTCCATAGACGTAGCACGACAAAGACCTTGAGCCACGTATCATTTGATTTGGACGATACTAAAAGCATATTGATCGACATTCGTCAATTGCTGGAGCAACACTCGAATACGTTGTTCGATCCGGACACAGTTTTTTTGCATTCTCTCCGACCAGGCGGGCGGCGCTGAAACAACACAGCGATAAGACCGCCGCGCTGTTCGGGTGACCGTTCGAGTCGGACCCGAGGCGGATATGGGGCTCAGATGTTGCGACCGCCGCCGGTATTGTGGACACGAACGACCGTCGTGTCTTCGAAGCCGCCATTGAGTCGAGGTTAAGGCGAACGGCGGGAATGGGTCGAAGGGAGCCGAACGCCATCCGTCGCTGTCCGGCCACCGAGCGTCCTTCGCAGGCACCGGGGTTTGGACATTCAGATATCTCCTACCTCTCACGCGGCCATCGGAATTGCGGCGACGGCGATCGCTCATCGGCCCTTGTCGCCGTTTGTCGGCGTCCAAATGTCTCCGTTCGTGAGGCAGTCTCGTTGGGCCTTCTATTGAGTGCATTTCTAACAGAGTATTTTCAACCGTTACCATTCAACGGTGACGCTCAATAAACGACATTAAAACGCGCGAACTGTGCGTAAAGCTCGTCGAACGTAATAATGGAGACATTGGCAGAGACAGCCTGCCGCTGAAGTTCGAATGCTCGCGCCTTGACCGAATCATCACCGATTTCGTCGGTTAAGTGCCCGGTGATAACAATACATTTGGGAGCGTAAGCCTCAAACTGAATTTTTGCTGAATGACTCTTTTGAAAAAAGTTATGCATTAAATCAGCACGCTGAATAAGCACTTGCGCCACCGATCCAGACACTTCACTAGATAACGGGTAAGTGCCTCGGTAGACACTGCCGAGCAGTTTGGCGCGGGGAGTCTTTATCTCTATCAGAGTAACGTCCCTTGTATCAGAATGCTGCAGCATAAAATCGACGATTTTCTCTCCGGCGCCTGAAAGCTTTGCCGCACCGACGTGCGCCTGTTCGTGAATTAATAACACTTTTCCGCCGACGACTCGCTCCAATATAGCTTTTCGCTTTGAGAGTTCGTCCTGCCATGTTGATTCTTGTTGACCCTTCGCAGTGTCACGGTTGCTTTCCCAAAAATCCACTGCAGCCCGTAGGTCGGTAGCGTAAAGACCCCGGAAAATGAGCGGCACAACATCATGACGAGCTTTCAATCGATTGACTACTGATACGGCCTCAATAACTTGCGCCGCAAAACTTAGACCATCCTCGTCGACGCCATGCTCGTCGACAAATACTGGCAGCGCTTCGAGGCAGCGGATAGCTAACAGAGCGTCGCTGCAATAATTTTTAAAATCCGGGTCTCGCTCCCGCAGATCATGTAATTCGCCCTCGGTCCAATTTTCATGACCAACGCAATCGGCGATACAAGCCTTTAAGTCTTCCTGAACCTCCGTTCTCAGATCTTCAAGTCCTTCCAAAAGCGTCTCGGGGAAGAGCATATGGTCGAATTTTGCGAAGATAGCTTGGGCGATTTCTTCCTGCGTTACAGACGCGCCACTTCGTAGGTCTTTGGAAAGTTTTATTCGTCTGACGAACGCATCAAAGAAATCCTCCTCGGAAAAGGCATTTGCGCTTCCTTCGGGCGGAGAACTCGTCAAGCCTGCGGTTGAGTTGTCCTCCCTGGCATTGAGCGGTTCGTCGGACATCGTTGTTATCTCCAAGGGTCAGGCGGTGATCATACGAGTGCGGCCCACGGTTGCATAGCCGTTGACAGGCCTGCCAGTCCGCAACCTAGAAAGCGGCTCGTGTGAGCGAATGGCTGTTTCACCTTGATAGCCGCCTTATCCGTCGCGGTGGGTTGGCCGGCAGCAACGGGTCGACTTCCGCCCAACGCAGCTTCGTTGGCCCCGATCTCTTTTCAGCGACTGAACGTCGGACCGGGTCCGGCAACCAACGGCCATTCGGTCGACGTCTTTTGGGGACACTCGAATGGTGGCTTTGGTGTCGGAATGCGATTCTTGAAGAGATGGCGACACTGGTCTATCGAAGTTGTATTGCCGTTGCCTAAATCATTTCGATCAGAAACGCGGCGTAGCGGGTCACCGCACGCATGCGCTTCACCGGGTCGCGCATCATGAATAAGAGTAATCAGCGGCGGTTCAGTCGTGGTGCGGCGGCGGAAAGTCGGTTAAACCGCATGGTCTTGAACGGGCTTTGCGCCAACTAACTGGCGCACCCCTACGTTGACTGGACCGTTGCCCGAGGTCTTCTGAATCGCATCCTTCATCGGCTGCTTTGAAGTCGAGGTGTGTGCGGTGCCACTTACTCGCGCCTCTATATCGGTTCATTGAGGAGGAAAACCGTTTGGGCCGACCGAAGGTTGATTATTCTTAGATATACCGCGCACTCGGACCAGATAGAACTTACCCGTTACTGCCGTATGGGCGCAGGGATAAAAAGGTCGACCAGAGGTTGCAAGGCTGGCATATTGATAACGTCCCGAAACCGGGACTGACATAAAGTTGGCGACAGGTGTGGGAAAGCGCGGCAAACGAAAATAACAGTGGGAGCGTATCCCGATAAGGGCAACTCTTTTTGGACTCCTTTCGATAACTGCTTCGGGATGCACCACAACTCTGGTCGTCAGCAAGGAGGATAAAGATCGACCGGAAAGCAGGCGTTGGCTCCCTACAACTCTGATGTTCACGCGCTACCAGATTGACATCACGCGTCCGGGAGGGTGCGGCTAAGATCACCTCGTCACCAGCACGCCAATGTCAAGTTTTGCGAGGAGGCGTGGTTAAAAATCAGCCGTTGTGGTCATCGAATTGGCGCAGTCTTCGACGCAATCGCCTCGACGCATTTTTCAACTCCAAATTCTCCCGCTCTAATTCGGCAATGCGATCGACGGATGTTTGCAGGGTGTTGCCGCGAAATTTACCCATCTGTCGACTGACATACGCCTCTAAAGACGCCGCGTTTTCATGACCCATCGCGATCGAGACCGATGTAGCGATCGAGGCGACGCTCGTATCTAACCCCAGCTCTAAACGCGCCGCTATTTCACGGTTAATTTGATCATTTGCGAATTTATGACGGAACGCATGATACGCCGCCCGCCTTCCAGGATCCATTTCCGAAAACGCGTCTCCAAAAATCTGAGAAATTGTTTGATCTTCCAACGGCTTGCCATCACGTAAAGAAACGAACACCCTATCTTTTGTACCCTGTTCGGTCCATCCCCGGCTATGCAGCAAAGTCGCTCTCTCTCCCTCAATATAATCTAGGATCCGAAGCGCGAGCTCAATCGGTATTGAAAAAGCTTTTTCATAACCGAATTTTTGAGAGTCTGGAACTACAGTGATTGATTCACCTTCGCACTCAATGCGTTGTCGTGAAAATTGTTCGCATCGCAAAGAGTTCACTGCCCCTCTTCGCAGTCCTGTTATGCAAGCAATGTCCATCATGAGGATGTTCCGGCCCGCAGCTTGAACCGATCTTGAAGCGACAAAATACGCTTGTAACATATCAACATCTGCCTCGGTCGCACAATAGGCAGTTCTATGCTTTGAACCCTCCCCGACCCTTCGAAACGTTTTGGGAAAATCAAATTGATTATAACCGTTTCTATTGGCCCCACCGACGAGGCGCTGGCCTGATATTCTATAAGACGATGATACCCGGGATCTGTCTGGCCCGATCAAGCCTATTTGAGCACGATCCACATCTTGCAACCAACTTAAGAAGTGATAAATTCGTCGAAGTTTGGTATTTACCGTCCTTTTATGGGCATTGCTACTCGACGATCGGTTTGCTTTTTTATGTACCGATACCAGTTCAGCGTCTCTAAAATTTTCGATCGTCTTGTCATTAACGCAATCAAAGTTTTCAGCATGACTCCATAAATACTCCATAAATCGCTTCACGTGAAAGATCGCGTCGCTTACCGTACTTGGTTTTAGCAATTCCGTATCTAGCAAATAGATACAATAGTCGACTAGCGGATAAACAATCTCGCCAGAATGTACCCAGTAAGCTACCACCCCCTTTTCCGCGCTTTCATGAAGCCACGATATATAAATCCGATTTTCCCGGATAGAACTGATAAGTTTCATTTGGTGACATTATTGAGAGTACGCTTAAATACGGTGATATTGCATTTTTCGCACTTTGTCGAGGTACTTGCGTTTCTACAAAGCTTTATTTCGCATTCTAGCTTTGCAATCGCATCGTGCGATGCCAAAGAAATCCGATCTTTTTGTAACCGCAAAAACTCGTTTTCTTTTGCAAGATCCTGGAGTTCACGCCGATGCCTGATAAGTTCATACTCGAGTTGCTGCCGACGAAGCTCCTCGAGCTCGAGAGATCGCCTCAGTCCGACGATCGTTTCCTCTCGCTTAGTCTTAATGGCGGTGGACGCGGCATTTGCGAGCATACAAATCAGCTCTTCGACGGCACGCCGCAAGTCAGGCCGTTTTCGTAATGTGTCGTTCGCGTTAACGGAAAACTGAGCAAGCCCAAGCCGCACCGTTGCGCAATTTTGCGTGCCGTCCCAAAAATTGAACTGCCGAACTGTACGAGGGAAGAAATCCAATCGGTTTCTGCCTGCCTCATCAATCAAAATAGTGCTTTCTTCGTCCCGGAGGAGCGGTATCCCGTCTCGCACCCAACCCTCCAAAATCTGGATTTTAGTTTGCAGATTGCCAGTTGCGGATTGTTCGTTCAATGTCGCAATCGCAGGCTTACCCCGGCGCGTCTCAACTGTGGATCGCCCCCTTCGGATCACCATTTTATTGGCTGTCATAAAGGCCTATGCGATGCGAATGCAGCACGATAACTTTTTCAATGTCATTTATTGTCTGTAGTATCCGGGCGCGCTCAATACCAACGGAGAAAGCAACGTTATTTTTTAAGCCAGCCAAGTCTTCTTTCAACGTCGCGAGATAACCCCTGTTACAAGAATGAAACGGACATGTCGAACATCTCTTCGCACTAGCCAGTTCCTTTCGCAATTCGAGAGTCTCATCATCTCGGCAGTTCGCAAGGTACGTACTGGTGCTACGGCCTATATTGCATTGCCCGTGCCGCATTGGTTGCGGCACATGCCCCCGCTTCTTTACCAGTTCGACGATTCGCTTGGACATCGTCTTCAAGTCGGAAGCTGCAAACGAAACATTTTTGCCCAGCAGTCGATGAACGTAATGTATATATTTTGCATAACCTCCGCTAACTCCCGCCCCCTCAAGGATGTCAAGAACAGTGTCAAGTAGGAGTTCATCACTCACCATAGCCATTTGACCAGCGACCGAGGAGTTTTCTTTCGCAATTGCGCGTTTTAGCCTCCCTGTTCGGTCGTCGATCACCCTAATTATTCTTTCAGTCTCCTTTCGATTTACGTCATCCGTAATGTACGTCAGCGTGCTGAGCAGGGTCCGGTGTGCTAACTGCTGCGAAAGCGCTTGAAGAGACGCGTTCGTGTATTGGTAATAATAAATCAGTGCGTAAAACCTGCGAAACATATGCGGTGTCAGGACAAGCTTCGCTCCAGTGCCAAGTGCTAAATTCACGAACTCGCGCGCCACTCCCCTGGAAGTATCAAATTCGTACCAGCAGAGTTCAAACCCGACACCCTCGATTCGACTAAACCTCCGATAAGAGAATAGTGCACGCTGGCGAGCGGGCGTATTCGATACGTCGCGTCGTTTGAGCGCTAGGTCAACGGCGTCGAACGAGCCTTGCAGTGATTCAAGTAGTCTGCTTGCGTCTAGAGTAATTTTGTTAACGTAAAATTTTGCGTAATCCATATACGACTTTTCGATGTAGAACTCACCTTCAAATAGACTAAGTTCTTCGGAAATAGTAGATATAAATCCCGCGTAAATTCCGTATTTTCGATGAATAATCTCACCTTTTCGACGAGCGTTCATTGATGCTATTACAACAAATACAGCAGTATATAGGAGCAAAATGACCCGTCGAACCGTCATCCGGTGCGAGCTAATCCCACTATCGATGCCGACTAACGGCCTTGGAAGCAGCGCGTCTAAACTGGTGCGCACTGCTGAGGCAGCGAGCCATTCGTCAAGATCATAGCCAAGAACTTGACGCTTTTCACTCGCCGCTTTCACAACCCGATTTGACATTTGATCAACCAGAGTCACCACAAGCGGACCTATCTCGTAAATCCATCTGCAAGCTTCGGAGAGTAAAAGACCGGCTTCTGCGGCACCAAGATTCCTGGTTCGAGCAGCGACTTTTCCGTAACGATCTGCAATCGCTTGAAAATTCGGGTAGGGAACCATCTTTACCCCGAGATCAAACGGCAGATCAAATAGATAATTCAAACCGTTCATAATCTCTCGAAGGCTACTACGAGACATAGTCTTTTTTCTGGCAACGTGGGACAGCCTTTCGTACAATGCATCGATCCGTTCAGTTTCATTTTTATTTTTATTTTCCCCAATCTCTGCCAAGACGTTCGCATACGCAACGGTTTCTTGGCCACGGGCGTTTGTGCCAAGCGCCGCACATAGTTTGTCTGATACGAACGATATCTGCTGGCCTCGCCTCGTCACCAAGTTACTTACAATCGAGCTTGAAATTTCAAGCTTTTTTATACGTTCTCCGATATTCAGAGCATTTTGCCAACCACCGCGAGATATTAATTTGATGAGATCGTTCATCAAATCTCGATCAATCAGCGATACACTGGTAATGTCTAGGAGCCAGCAGTATTCAAAAAACTTTGCGATGGTGCTAACCAAAGATAGGCATCTGTGTTTAAAGGTCTTCTCTGAAACGGCTCGACGAGTGTATAAATCTAATGCGAGTGCAACCGCACCGGCAAATTGTGGATAGTCACTAAGGTGTTGTGGAGTTGGAAAAATCCCGTTTGCTGGAAGCCAATAGTCCCGGAGATTGATATCAAAGTAAGCAGGCTCATCGAATCGGGCACTTGGATTGTCTAGCCGAACCGTCCAGTCTTCACGCAAAACAACTCGGCTGCCAAGAACTGATCTAATTTTTTTTTCAATTCCGAAGTCAGCCCCGTTTAAGACCTTTTTCCTCTGCGGCAGAATTCTTTTCGTCGGATCAGCTATCGCCATTAAATATGCTCCTTTCGATGTATTTCAGCAAGTGCCCATATTGGCCGTTTTTAATGTAGTTGTATAATGCAAGCGTGAAAAGCATATTTGGGGCGTGAATCGCGTAAAAGGCTTGCGCATTTTCAAGATGAAGCCTAGACCAACAAGTGTGATAGTAACGACGTTTCCGTACGAGCTCTTCCAGTCGATTTTCGTCTATGACGATACGTTGATTTGCGCACTGCCCGTCGACATGGCACCGCCGACCGTCACATACTTGTCCATCTAGAAAATTTAAATCTGGAGGTTTTTTTGGATCGGTACAGAGCGTTCCATCGCCAACAGGAACCATCAAAGTTATATCTACAAATCGGCTGTCGGCTTTCGGTCCGCTGTAATGATTTTTCGCAGTCAGCCGAAACTTTACAGTTGCTTCGAGGCGCCGTTGAAACTCCAAATTGTTCGCTGACGCCAGTCTCCGCGCAAACTCTTGATCCAAGTAAACCCCAGTCGTCGTCAAGCTCCTGTGGCCTGCAACTCGGCGAACACTATCCAGACTTCTTGTCGAAAGAGCAGTTTGCATAAGAACTTGAGTACGGACTTGTTCATAGGTAAAACGAGGTAAGTTATGCCAATCACAAAATCGATAAAGCGCTTTCTGGAATCCTACGTACTGCCGGGTGTATATCTTATACTCGGAATTCGAATATGTGAACCAAAGATGACTCTCATTTTTGCAAACACGACCAAGCTTTTTTAATTGCTGCAAATTCCATAGGATCAATTGTAAACTTTTCTCTCCAAACCTAAAAGTTTTATCGATAAATATTGAAGGGGTATCGTCATCAGTTTTGGATTTGAATCCTTGAATTTCGTAACCATTTTCATTTTTTATAATTTTATCCGCTGTTAGCTGTAGCAGCGATTCCATATTCCATCCCGTATAAACCTTTAAGAGCATGAAAATGGCAAACACTTCATCCGTATGGAGCCTATCGGGCAGAAACATAACTGAGCTACAACGTTGCGAAAATCGTTTTTGAAAGGAGGGGTAAATCTCCTGAAAAGCGTTTTCAATCCAGAACAGGCGGAACTTCCCTGATCGCTCCAGCGAGGCCAGTTTCTTTTTTCGTATATGCTGCATATATAACTCGATGCGAGCTTTCGCTGAAACCGCCGCAATTTCTCGTACGACCCAAGCGGACGTTGCGCATTCGCTTGTCGACCGGGCAAACGCTTCACGCGCTCTATTCGACACTGCTGGGGACGCTATGGTGCATTTACTTAGATCTTGTCGAATCTGTTCCCAGGAGCATAAGTCTCGCACACACGCATCGATAATTTTTTGTAGGTCGAGATTGATCCGCGATAACGCGCGGTGTTCAAGATCTTTGATTGAATGATGTGCGAGCGCTGAAATGGGTACCCGTTCATCGATTGAACCTTCGGCTTGCAGAAGATCGCTGATGATTGGCCTGGGGTAGCTCTTTTTAGGAATTGCTTTTAAACGCATTGTTTCCCGAGAAACAAGATCGCTAAAAACCCCTTTTACTCCGAAATCTAATACACGCTGCCGAAACGCATACAGCGCTTTAGATCGAACGGAGTCCGGAATCTCCCAATACTGCGCCGCGCTTTCAACCAGCTCAAACAACCTTGATATTTCTGCACGGCCTAGGTGAATGGATTCGGACGCCATCAATTCCCGTGCGCCTTTCACGGTTAGCGCAAACATAACGACCTGCTTAAAAATTTTGACTTCTGTGTGTCCCGCCCGTACAACGACAGAGCGATCGGCTAATGACCTTACCAGCAATTCTATAAACCCTGCCTTTTTACCTCTCACTGCCTCAAATTCGAACGGCACCTCGGACAAATACTCTCGGCCGTACCGCTTATATCTGGTCAAGATAGAAACGAGGCGCATATGCAGCTCCTTGCTCGTAAAAAGTACTTTGGTATGGCCGAACGCTTAGTGTACAAGTTGCTGGCTACTCTGCTCACCGTGCTCAAACTACACTTACATCGACCGTCAACCTTGCCCCTGCCGATCTGCCGAAAGAAAGCGGCCGGTTCGACTTGCCTATTGCATTGGGCATCCTTGCAGCGAGCGGTCAGATTCCCGTCGAGGCGTTGTTGCATCGTGAGTTTGCGGGCGAGTTGTCGCTGACCGGTTCCATCCGGCCAATGCGCGGCGCCTTTGCGATGGCGTGCGGCGCAGCGCGGCAATATGCGGGCGTCGTTGCAATGGAACGTGGGTTCGTGCGGGACACCGACGTGCGCATGCCTGAGATTTATCTGCCGGCCGCGAGTGCATCGGAAGCCGCGCTCGTGCCAGGTGTCGAAGTATTTGGTGCGCCCGATCTGCCCACTTTGTGTGCACATCTTTGCGGCTCGGAAAACGGCCGCCTCACGCCCGTCCGTGCCGCAACGCTCGGCTCCCGGCTAGACCGGCGCCCACCCTTGCCCGATCTCGTCGATGTCATCGGCCATCCCGGCGCACGGCGTGCACTGGAGGTCGCGGCGGCCGGCGGACATCATCTCTTGATGGTCGGACCGCCGGGCGCAGGCAAATCGATGCTCGCCGCGCGTTTGCCCAGCCTTCTCCCACCCATGACAGACGAAGAAGCCCTGTCCTCTGCGGCGATCCTTTCCGCGAGCATGCTTGGATTCTCCCCGGCTCAGTGGCGCCAGCGGCCGTTCCGGGCACCCCATCATTCATCGAGTTCGGTGGCGCTTGTCGGCGGGCGCAATCCACCACAACCCGGCGAAATCACCTTGGCGCACCTGGGCGTGCTGTTCCTCGACGAGCTGCCGGAGTTCGACCGGAAAGTGCTCGAAACGCTGCGCGAACCGCTGGAAGCCGGCCGGATCACCATTTCACGCGCCGCGCATCAGGCCGACTTCCCGGCTGCGTGTCAATTGGTCGCAGCCATGAATCCGTGCCCGTGCGGCTGGCGCGGCGATCCGAACGGCCGATGCCGCTGCACACCCGAGATCGCCGCTCGTTATCTGCGCAAACTTTCAGGACCACTGCTCGACCGCATCGATATCCAGATCGAGCTGCCCGCATTGTCGCCGGCGGAGTTATCGGCGAGGAGTGGGTCTCTGGGTGAGACAAGCGCAGTCGTGGCGCGCCGTGTAGCCGATGCACGCGAGCGCCAGCTTCAGCGCCAAGGCAAGACAAATCGGGAACTCGATGGCCGGGAAGTCGACGCGGTCTGCCGCCCGGACGCGGCCGGCGAAGCCTTGCTGCGCGAAGCGGGTGAGCGCTTCGGGTGGTCGGCGCGAGCGTATTACCGTGTGCTCAAAGTGGCGCGCTCGATTGCGGATCTGGCCGCCGCCAACTCACCCACGGCGGGGCATCTGGCTGAGGCGATCCAGTATCGGCGGGTTTTCGCCGCGGTATAGGCCGCCTGCGCGTCGTCTTAGAAAGAAATTCGCGTGTCAAGACTTGACTTATGCACACTGGGGCGTTCTTTGTTTCCCTAAGATCAGATCAAACCCCAGTTTCGGCAATGAAGCACAGGCCTTTGATTTGATTAACCTTTTTTCGATGCCGCGAATGAAGGCAAAGTAAGGAAAGCCGTGTGGGACGGGCACTTGCGGCTCACCGGACGATGTTTTCCACAAAGTTATCCACAACCTCTGTGGATAGTTCAAAAAACCGAGATAAATCCTAGTTTTAGCCTTAAAACCTTGTCCAGATTCTTCGTCGTGAAACGTTGTCGTGGCGTCATTCAACTAATGAAATGGCGGTAAATGCGGAAGGACGGATGCCTGCGAATACTTAATAAAGTTTGAACGACGAGAAAAACTGATCGATCTGCTCGGCCGGAGGCGCTTTGGTTGAAACGATCGCAAGTTGATAAGCGTGCATTCCTTTCGCGATGAAGCGAGCGCGAATCTGGCGTGTCTCGCGATTCTGGCCGTCATCGCGTGTGCCGTTCACCTCGATTTCCGATCCTGGCAGCTTGCCGCCTGCCGCAATTTCGATCTCAACCGGGCGCGCAGCCGGAGCGGCGTTCACATTGCGCGCCAAACCATGTTGGAGAAAATCGAGCGCGGCTTGCTGCGTTGCGGCGTCCCCGTTGGGCAAGTCGACCGTTCCCACGGCAAATACCGCGTCACCGGCTTCGGCGGTCTGCATCTTCATGTGCATCGGCTTTCCGGCGATCTCTATATCCCGCGCATCCGAGCGGGGTTTGGCGGGGAACGTGACTTCGTAGGCGTCGTCGTTGTTCTGAATGGTGCGCCAGTCGTAGGCTGGCGTGCAGGCGAGCAGCGCTACAGCGCTAAAAGCCACGATCATGGATCTGAGGACTACGGTTCGCGAAGATCGGTTCATGAGCAAAGCAAAAAGAGAAAACATAATTATCCGCTGCCCGAACCGACGGCGCTGTTGGCCGCACCGGAGCGGACTTGTCAGCGGAGACGCTTTTCTGAGATTCGGGCTAAAATGCGCAGCATCCGGTCATAGCGACGCAATTGCCTTATATCGAGCACGCTCGAGGTCTCCCATGTCAGAGAATTCACAGGTTTCATCGGCGCGCAGCAAGAGCCCGCTGCGCTATATCGTCATGGCGGTCGTGGCGGGCGTGATTGCGTGTACCGGCTATTTCGCGTTCGGCGGCCAGCAACGCGTGCCGGACGCCACGTTCACGCTTTTGTCGGGCCAGAAGGTTTCGACCTCGACCGATCTGAAGGGCAAGGTCTACCTGATCAACTTCTGGGCAACAAGCTGCGAAACGTGCATGAAAGAGATGCCGCAGATGATCAACACGTATAACCGGTTCAAGGGCCGCGGCCTGGAATTCGTCGCCGTCGCCATGAACTACGACGCACCGATGTACGTGAACAACTACGCGCAGACACGCAACTTGCCGTTCAAGGTCGCAATGGACGACGGCAGCGCGGCCAAGCAATTCGGCAATGTGCAGCTCACGCCGACCACCTTCGTGGTGGACAGGAACGGCAAGATCCTGAAGCGCTACGTGGGTGAACCGACGTTCGCGGAACTCGATGCCTTGCTCGACAAGGCGCTGAACGCCGCCTGAGTTCGAGCTTCGTCAGAAGAAACGCCCAGCCAAGCTGGGCGTTTTCGTTCATGGCCTGCCTTCACTCACCTAGCGCTCGCCCTCACCCTTCGCCGCAAGCCCGTACCGCTTGATCTTCTCGTAGAGCGTGGCCTTGCCCAACTGCAGCCGGTCAGCCGCCGCGGCCACCACGCCGCTGCACTGCTCCAGCGCCTCGCCGATCACCGCGCGCTCGAACTGCTCCGTGCGCTCCTTGAGCGACTGCGTGGCGGCATCGATAGGAACACCCGTTTCATCGATGATCCCCAGCACCATCCGGTCAGCCGCATTGCGCAATTCCCGCACATTCCCCGGCCAGTCGCGCTGCATCAGCTCTGCGCGCTGCCGATCGCTCAGGAGCGGCGCGGCGCGCTCGTAGCGCACGGCGGCATCGAGGAGAAAATGCTCGAAGAGCGGCACCACGTCCTCGCGGCGTTCCGCGAGCGGCGGCAGGGTGATCGTCACGACGTTCAGCCGATACATCAGGTCACGCCGAAAGGTCCCCGCCGCAATGTGTTCCTCCATGTCGCCCTTGGCCGCCGCAATCACGCGGCAGTTCGCGCGAATCGGCTGGTTCGAGCCGAGCCGTTCCAGCACGCCGTCCTGCAGGACGCGCAGGAGTTTCACTTGCAGCGCGAGCGGCATGCTTTCGATTTCATCCAGGAACAGCGTGCCGCCCGATGCGTGTTCGAGCTTGCCGATACGCCTTTTTTGCGCCCCGGTGAACGCGCCGGCTTCGTAGCCGAACATCTCGGATTCGAACATCTGCTCGGGCAACGCACCGCAATTCACAGCGATAAACGGTTTATCGCGACGCGGCGAGAGATCGTGCAGGCTTCGCGCGATCAGTTCCTTGCCCGCGCCGGTGTCGCCGTTGATCAGCACGGAGGCATCGGTAGGCGCCACGTTCGCGATTAGCTTGCGGACCTGTTCAATGGCGGGACTGCGCCCGATGATCCTGGGCGCCACGCTGCTCTGTCCCGCGAGTTCGCGCCTGAGCGCCCGGTTTTCCAGCACAAGCTTGCGCCGTTCAAGCGCGCGACGGACGGCTTCGATCAGCCGTTCGGACGCAAACGGCTTTTCGATGAAATCGTACGCGCCGTCGCGCATTGCTTGGACGGCCATCGAGATATCGCCGTGGCCCGTGACGAGGATCACCGGCACTTCGGGCGCGCGCTCGTGGCATTGCGCGAGCAGATCGAGGCCGCTTGCGCCGGGCAGACGGATGTCGCTCACGATCACGCCGGGAAAGCTGGCGTCGATAGCCCGTGCGGCGCCTTCCACGCTGCCGAATGCGGCGACGTCGAAACCGGCGAGCTGGAGACTTTGCACGCTCGCGCGCCGCACCAGTTCGTCGTCTTCGATGAAGATCACTTGAAGTCCTGCTGTCATGGGTTCCTGCTCCTGCTTGATTCTCTCGGCCAGCGCCAGGCCGGCGCTTAAGCGCGCAACAACGTGATCGCGAATTCTGCGCCGTGCGAGCGATCGGCGTCGGCCTGCGTGCCGCCTTCGGGTCCATCGACTTCGGTTTGCGGTGCGACGTTGCGCGCGACCAACGTACCACCATAATCGCGTGCGATTGCCGACGAAATTGCCAGGCCGAGCCCCAGGCCGTGCCCCATCTCCTTCGTCGTGAAAAACGGCTCGAACAGGCGCGGCAGGATATCGGGCGCAATGCCGGGGCCGTTGTCCCGCACGACGATTTCGACCGTCGTGTGGTTCGTGATCAGCTCGATATCGATACGCGGCACGTCGCACGACACCACCGCATCCAGTGCGTTGCCGATCAGGTTGATCAGGATCTGCTCGAGACGCAGGTCCTCGCAGCGTACAAAGAGAGCCGATTGGTCATCCGCGCCGAACGCGACCTTCACGTTTTTCATGCGCGGCTGCAGCATGGCGAGCACGTTTCGCAGCGCGCGGCGGACATCGGTACGCGCATTTTTCGGCCGCGCCTTCGCCACGAACAATTTCAGTTGATTCGTGATCTTGCCCATGCGTTCGGTGAGCGCGGCGATCGCTTCGAGGTTCTCATTCGCAGCGACATGATCCCCTCGTTCGATAAACACCCGCGTATTGTCCGAAAAACTGCGCAGCGCGGCGAGCGGCTGATTCAGTTCGTGCGTGATGCCCGCAGCCATTTGCCCCAAAGCCGCCAGTTTGCTCGCCTGGATGAGCTCGTCGTGCGCGGCGCGCAGGTCCTGCTCGGCGCGCGTGCGCTCGCTCACTTCCCTGGTCAGCAACGCATTCGCCTGCGATAAATCCGCCGTCCGCTCCGCCACGCGTTCGTTGAGCTCGGCGTAAGCGGTCTGCAGCAGCGCGCGGCTGCGGATCATTTCGCGCACTCGCGCACGGCGCATGCGCCAGTAAAACGCCACCGAACACAGCGAGATGAACACCAGCGCCGTGACAATGGTCGCGCTGCGCGCAGCATCGACGGCCGGTGCGAGCGACACCATCGTCATTAGGTGCCAGTCAGGTTCGCCGAGCGCACGCTGCGTCGCGAGGTAACTCGGCGCGTCGCGGCCGCCGCCCACCCGCACGATCTGCGCGCCGCCTTCCAGCGTGCGCACGATGGTCATAGGCAACGGCGTCACCGGATGTTGCGCGTACTGCCGCGCCGTATAAACCGATGCCTCGATGTCCTTCGGCAATGGCCGCAGCGTGTGATATTTCCACTCCGGCACGGAGGACAGGAAGATCACGCCGTGGTCATCGGTGACGAGAAGCGGTTCCGAGGAATCGGCGCCCTGCAGCCATTCCAGATTCAGCTTCACGACCGCCACGCCGATGATCTCGTGCGAGCCCTCGCGGAAAACCGGCTGCGAGATGAAATATCCCGGCTCGCGCGAGATGGTGCCGAGTCCGAAGAAGCGCCCGGTGCCGCCTTTGACGGCATCGACGAAGTACGGGCGGAACAGGTATTCCGCGCCCACGAAGCTGTCCGGGCCATTCCAGTTGCTCGCCGCCACGCAGCGCCCGTTCGCCTGGATGATGTAAGTCGCCGTAGCCCGCGCATGCGTGTTCAGGTCTTCGAGATAGCGATCGGCACGGGCCGCGTAACGCGGGTTTGGATCGGCGAGGACTTCCTGGACGAACGGATGGCGCGACAGCAGATACGGCAGGTATTCGTAGCGGTCGAGTGTGCTTTTCAGCTCGGCGGTCGTGCGATCCACGCGCGTCGCCGCGTTCTGGCGCAGGTCGTCAAGGCCGCGCTGCCACGCAACAGTCCACGTGAGCGCGCACACGCCGCAGAGCGCCGCGAGAAGCACGAGGAAAACCAGCAATCGCCGCGTCAAGTGAACGGGCTCCAATCGGTGAGATCCACCGATTGTGGCACGCGCGGCTTCGAACGCAGCGTCCGGATGCCCGGCGCCCGGATACCCGGCGTCCGGATGCCCGGCGCCCGGATACCCGGCGTCCGGATGCCCGGCGCCCGTAAACACGCGCGGCGAAGCATCCGCCAGAGAATGCTTCGCCGCTTTCATTGCCGTTGGTTCCTTTGTGCGATCGTTCGAATCGCTTCAGCGCCGATCAGGAAACCGTTTCGGCTTCGGTATCGACCGCGCCGTGCTTGAGCTGGTCACGCAGCTTGTCGCGATCCAGTTCGTTTTCCCATGCCGACACAACCACCGTCGCCACGCCGTTACCCACGATGTTCGTGAGCGCACGGCATTCGCTCATGAAGCGGTCGATGCCGAGAATCAGCACCATGCCCGACAGCGGAATGGTCGGCACCACGGCGAGCGTTGCAGCCAGCGTGATGAAACCTGCGCCGGTCACGCCGCTTGCACCCTTCGACGTCAGCATGGTCACCGCGAGCAGCGTCAGTTGTTGCGTCCAGGTAAGGTCGGTGTTGGTCGCCTGTGCAATGAAGAGCACGGCCATCGTCATGTAGATGTTCGTGCCGTCGAGGTTGAACGAATAACCGGTCGGCACCACGAGGCCCACCACCGAGCGCGAGCAGCCGAGCTTTTCGAGCTTGAGCATCAGTTGCGGCAACGCAGCTTCAGACGAGCTCGTGCCCAGCACGATCAGCATCTCTTCCTTGATGTACGCGACGAAGCGCAGAATGTTGAAGCCCACCAGCTTTGCGATGATCCCGAGCACCACGACCACGAAGATCACCGACGTCAGATAGAACGTGCCGATCAGCTTGAGCATGGGAATCAGCGAACCGATGCCGTACTTGCCGATGGTGAAGGCCATCGCGCCGAACGCGCCGATCGGGGCCAGCTTCGTGATGATGCGCACGATGCCGAACAGGATATGCGACAGCCCTTCGATAAACCCCGTCACCACACGGCCTTTCTCACCCGCCGTGGCCAGCACCGCGCCGAACAGGAGTGCGATCAGCAGGATCTGCAGGATCTCGCCTTGCGCGAACGCGGAGGACATCGTGTCAGGAATGATGTGCAGCAGGAAGTCGGTCGTGGTCTGGCCGTGCGCCTTCGCAGCATACGAAGCGACCGCCTTGCCGTCGAGCGTAGCCGGATCGATGTTAAAGCCCACACCCGGCTTCAGGATGTGCGTGGCGGCGAGGCCGAGCACGAGCGCGAACGTCGAGACGACTTCGAAGTAGAGCAGCGCCTTGCCGCCGACGCGCCCGACCTTCTTCATGTCTTCCATGCCGGCGATTCCGGTCACGACCGTACAGAAGATGATCGGCCCGATCACCATTTTGATGAGCTTGATGAACGCATCGCCGAGCGGCTTCATGTCGGTGGCGAGCGCGGGATAGTAATGCCCGAGCGCGATACCGATGGCGATAGCCAGCAGCACCTGCACATACAGGATTTTATAAAAAGGTTTCTTGACGGTCGTCACAGTTGTTCCGGGCATGGTCGGCAAATGGCAAAAGGGTGAGACAAAAACGCGCCGGCGCCCGACTGCGGCGATGCGCGTCTGGCGTCGGCAGAATTCAGGTTGATTTGCGTGAACAGGGCTGCATTGAATGGTCTCCTTGTTTTTTTGGGGGCCTGCTGGCCTACCTTCTATATTGCAAGGTCAGTGCCAGTTTTTGCAGCGCGTCGACGCTTGATTTTTAAGGGGTTTTCGTCGCCTTGGAGCGACCGGAATCTGTCTTTCCGGATTTCCAAGAAAACCCATTCCGACCATCCGGACGGCATTCGGGTAATCCCTGAGACGCTTTATCTACGGGCTTTCCCGAGGTTTTGAGGGTTCAGGGAAGCAGCATTGGACATTGAGGTTTTCTGCGCAAACAGACGCGCGCTGGCATAAAAAACCCACGTCGCCGTGGGTTTTTCATCGCGTCAGAAACCAGCAATCTCAAACCGCGCCGACCAGTCCAGCATCGTGGGCTTGCTGATCCGCGTGATAGCTCGATCGCACCATTGCGCCGACGGCCGCGTGCGTGAAGCCCATCTTGTACGCTTCTTCCTCGTACATCTTGAAAGTATCGGGGTGAACGTAAGAGCGCACCGGCAGATGATGCTCGGAAGGCTGCAGATACTGGCCGATGGTCAGCATGTCCACGTCATGTGCTCGCAGGTCGCGCATCACCTGAAGGATTTCTTCTTCCGTTTCGCCGAGGCCCACCATCAAGCCGGACTTCGTCGCCACTTCCGGATGCAGCGCCTTGAAGTCCTTCAGCAACTTCAGCGAATGCGCGTAATCCGAACCCGGACGCGCTTCCTTGTAGAGACGCGGTACCGTTTCGAGATTGTGGTTCATTACATCGGGAGGCGCGGCGGTCAGGATGCCGATTGCGCGGTCAAGACGGCCGCGGAAATCCGGCGTCAGGATTTCGATGCGCGTCAGCGGTGAATGCTCACGCACCTGACGGATACATTCCACGAAATGCGCGGCGCCGCCGTCACGCAGATCGTCGCGATCCACGCTCGTGATCACCACGTACTTCAGCTTCAACGCACCGATGGTCTTCGCCAGATTCAGCGGTTCGTCGGCATCGAGCGGATCAGGACGGCCGTGGCCCACGTCGCAGAACGGGCAGCGGCGCGTACATTTGTCGCCCATGATCATGAACGTGGCCGTGCCCTTGCCGAAGCACTCGCCAATGTTCGGGCAGCTCGCTTCTTCGCACACCGTATGCAGGTTGTGCTCGCGCAGGATCTGCTTGATCTCGGTGAAACGTGAACTGCCCGTCGCGGCTTTCACGCGGATCCATTCCGGCTTCTTCAGCTTTTCGATGGGAATGATCTTGATCGGGATGCGCGCCGTTTTCGCCTGCGCCTTTTGCTTGGCGGTGGCGTCGTAAGGAACGGCGGGCGTCGTGCCCTGGGTTGCGATGTTTCCGGTTACGTCAGTCATTCGGTCGGTCCATTCAGACGGCTCGCGTGAATCACGCCGTTCTGCGGTTGGGCGGCGGGAGCGCGTTGTCCGCCGATGTGGTGAGTAAGGTTGTCAGCCAGCGTTTGAGCCACGTCGTGCCAGTCGGCCAGCACGCCGAGCGTGGCCATATCGACGGTTTCGAGTCCCGCGTAACCGCAAGGATTGATCGCAAGGAACGGCTGCAGGTCCATCTTCACGTTGAGGCTCACGCCGTGATAACTGCAGCCGTTGCGGATTTTCAGGCCAAGCGCGGCGATCTTCGCGCCCGCATGAGAATGCTGAGCGGGCGTCTCGCTGACGTAGATGCCGGGCGCGCCCGCTTTGCGTTCCGTTTCGAGATTATACGATGCAAGAGTTTCGATCACGCCCTGCTCGATCCGCTGCACGAGTTCACGAACCATCAGCTTGCGCCGGCGCAGGTCGAGCATGAGATACGCCACGACCTGCCCCGGCCCGTGATACGTGATCTGGCCGCCGCGATCGACTTTTACAAGGGGGATAGCGCTATTCGGATGCAGCAGGTGTGCGGGGTCACCAGCCAGCCCGAGCGTGAAAACCGGCGGATGCTCGACGAGCCAGATTTCATCGGCTGTGTCCGGCGTGCGGGCTTCCGTGAACGCGCGCATGGCGTCGAAGCTTTCTGGGTATGGCTGCACGCCACGCCAATGAACGTTGACCTTGGGCGTTGAAGCGCCTGGAGCGCGATCAAGGACAGCGGAGGGGAGAGTTGTTACCGGCGTGGCGGACATGATTCCGTTAGTTTACCGAAATCCCGCCGCCCTCGCCGGAGGACGAATCAACGCATGATCGCCCGGATGCGTCGAAAGCTGGTTCAAACCGTCCGCCAGCCCGACCGGAAACGCTCGGCAAGCCGATCGAAGCCACGCGCCAGCCAGCCGATCGCACGTTGGTCTGGTCGCGGCGCCAGCGTGAAAACGACTTGCGCCGTGCCGCCGGCTTCCGTGCTCAGCCAAAGCCGCTCGTGCTGGCGCAGCTTCAGGGAATCGCCGGGGACGAGCCAGTAGTCTTCGGTATCGTTGCTGCGCGTGGCCCATACCGGCGCGCCTAGAACCGACAGCTTGACGCTGTTGCCAATACGCATCGGCACCGTTTCGCCATCGGCTATTTCGAACGTGATGCTTGTGGATATTTCTCGCATGACAGCCTCCGCCAAAAATCGTGTTGATGAGTAGAAGATAGACTCAGCATGGCTTTAAGCAAAACGAGCAATTTTCGTCTGTATGTGAGATATATTCACACATACACACATTCCAGCCGATGACCGTGGACCTACGCCAACTCCCCGCTCTCAATGCGTTGCGCGCCTTCGAAGCCGCCGCGCGACACGAAAGCTTCTCGCGCGCCGCCGACGAACTCTTCGTTACCCACGGCGCCGTGAGCCATCAAATTCGGGCGCTCGAGGCAGATCTTGGCGTCACGCTCTTCGTTCGCGATGGCAAGCGCGTGCGGCTGTCGGATATCGGGCGGCAATACGCCGCGGAAGTCCGTACGACCCTCGCCACGCTCGCCGAAGCTACGCGGCGGGTACGCGCAGGGGATCGCGACCGGCGGCTGGTGGTATCGATGCTGTCGTCGTTTTCCGCGCGCTGGGTGACGCCGCGAATTGGCGGGTTTATCGAAGAGCATCCGGAAATCAATCTAGAACTGCTCTCGACGAACGAACTGACCGATTTCACGCGCGAAGACGTCGATGTCGCCATTCGCTTCGCGAGCACCGGGAAATACGCGGGGCTGCATTCCGAAGAACTGCTCGATGAAGTGTTTTTCCCTGCCTGTTCGCCGAACTTCCGCGGCGGCAAGCTGCCTCGCACGCCCGCCGATATGGCCGACGCGCCCTTGCTGCGTTCCCACGATGAACTCTGGCGCCCCTGGTTCGACGCAGCCGGGCTCGTGGACCTGCCCGAACCCAAGCGCGGCGTCTTATACGAAGACTCGTCGAATTTGCTGCAGGCGGCCATTCAGGGCCAAGGGATCGCGCTCGTGCGCCGGTCGCTCGCCATGCATGAAATCGTGGCAGGACGGCTTGTGAGGCTATTCAACATTGATGGGCCGAGCCCGTGGAATTACTACTTTGTGTGTCCGCCGGCGCTGCTCGGGACGCAGCGCGTGCAGACGTTTCGCGCGTGGCTGCTGGACGAGATCATGCAGTTCAAGCAGCTTTACGAGCGCACGCCGGCCGTGTGCGACGGGCCTGCGCGCACGCCCGGGCCGCCAGGGGCACCGTCGCTGCAGGTACTTAAAGCACCACTTTGACCATTGGGTGACCGGTCAGCGCACGATAGATATCGTCCAGATGCGCGCGGCTCTGCGCGCGAACGGTGAGCGTCAGACCGGTGTATTTACCGCCCGACGACGGACGCGTTTCAATGCGCTCGATGTCAAAGTGGTCGTCGAATTCGCGGATCACGGTGACGACGGCATCGCGGAATTCCGGATGCGTCGCGCCCATCACCTTGATCGGGAAATCGCAGGGGAAATCGAACAGGGCGTCGATATCGGGTGAGCTCATGGTGTTCTCCATCTAACGGACGCCCGGGCTGTCCGGGCGTCTCACAGCAGACATAGATGGAGCCGGATCGGCCGATTCCAACTTGCCCGATGTTGCTTGCTTCTTCCTTATTTCTTCTTCTGCCACATCATCAGCAGCGAATCCCACGTCCGGCCGACAAAACCGGCTTGCGGCACATCCTGAAGCGCGACCAGCGGGAATTGGGCGACTTCCTTGCCGTCGGCCATCATCTTGACGGTGCCGACCTGCTGGCCCTTCTTGATCGGCGCGACGATGGTGTCGTTATGCGTGACCGTGGGCTTGACCTTCTCGCCCATGCCCTTCGGAACGGTAATGTACTGATCGGTTTCCACGCCGGCCTTGAGCGCGTTTTCCGTGCCCTTGTAGACGCGCGGCGAATCGATCACCTGGCCCGCCTTGTAGAGGCGCACCGCGTCATAAGCGGTGTAGCCGTAGTTCAGCATCTTCAGGCTGTCCTGCACGCGGTTGTGCTCTTTCGGCTCGCCCATCATCACGGCGACCAGCCGGCGGCTCGCGTCAGGCACGCCTTCCAGCGGACGCTTCGCGCTCGCGATCAGGCAATACCCTGCTGCCTTGGTGTGGCCGGTCTTCAGGCCATCCACCGTCGAATCGATCCAAAGCAGGCGGTTGCGGTTCGGCTGCTTGATCTTGTTATAGGTGAAATCCTTCACCGAGAAAATGGCGTAGTACTCGGGGAAATCGCGGATCAGGCGCGTGGACAGCACGGCCAGGTCGCCTGCCGTGGTGTAGTGATTCGGGTCGGGCATGCCGTTGACATCGGCGAAATGGGTATTTTTCATACCAATCTGCTTGGCCGCCGCGTTCATCAGCGTGACGAAATTGCCTTCGCTTCCGCCCACCAGCTCAGCCAGTGCAATGGCCGCGTCGTTGCCCGACTGGATGATCATGCCGTACACGAGATCATGCACGGTCACCGGCTTGTTCGCCTCGATGAACATGCGCGACTCGTCCGTGCCCACGCGGCGCACGGCCTCGCTCGGCATGACGGTCTGGTCCATGTTGATCTTCTTCGACTTGAGCGCGTCGAAAACGAGATACGCGGTCATCAGCTTGGTCAGCGATGCCGGTTCCGAGCGTTCATCCGGGTTGCCGGACGCGAGCACCTGGTTGCTGGTCGCATCGACGAGAACCCACGAGCGGGCCGTTACATCGGGTGGCGGAACCTGGGCAAACGCGCTCGGCGCGAAAACGCTCGCCGCGACGAGCGTCGCCGGCAGGACGATAGCCGCAGCAACGGCACGATGAACGAAAGAGGGAGCAACGAAGGGCAAGCCGGAAGGGGAAAAGCGCATAGGTTCGGATCGGCAGAAAAGGCATCGGCGAGTCGGCGTTTTCCGGATGTCCGGGAAAAGACGCGACTCGCGGGTTGTACAGGCGGAGGGTCAGTCCGGCGGAGCGCTTTGCTTCGACGCAGGGCGCGAAGATTCGTTCGGACCGACCTCCGCGCGCTTCGATACTCGAGCGGCACATGGACTGAACGCGACCGTTGAATCGAGCGGTGAATCGCGTGCTTCATGCGCTGCGGCCAAGCGGCGGCCGAACACTCGGCCGGGCAAAAGTCTGCGTCATTATACGCGTGCGCAATGTTGCTTTTGCCGTGGAAGTGGCTTGATTTGCCGGGGATTCTTGAAAGCGAGTGTAAAAACGAACGCGGCGCAAAGCCTTTGAAAGCCCTGGCGCCGCGCGTTGATCCTGCAGATAGTAGCGGTTGTTCTTGCGTAAGCCTCAACGCCAAGCGTCGACGATGATCTTCTTCAGCACATGCAGCTTTCTATGGAAGAAATGCTCGCCGCCCGGGATCACGACTACGGGCAATTCCTGCGGGCGCGCCCATTCATAGACCGAGGTGATCGGAACGGTATCGTCGACTTCGCCGTGGATCACGAGCGTGTTGTCCGGCACCTCGGCGACCGGCCAGTTGCTCGCCGCCGTGCCGACCATGACCATGCGCTCGATCGCCTCGCCTGATTCGCGCAACTGCTTCGCCACATGCGAGAGCACGAAGGTGCCGAACGAGAACCCGGCAAGCACGAGCGGGACATCGGCCTGGCCCGGTTGCGCACGCATATGCGCGACCACCGCCAGCAGATCGTCGCGCTCGCCCGTGCCGTTGTCGTGTTCGCCTGCCGTTTGTCCCACGCCGCGAAAATTCGACCGATACGTTATGTAACCAAGCTGGACCATCGTGCGTGCGAGCGTCTGCGCGACCTTGTTGTCCATGGTGCCCCCGTAAAGCGGATGCGGGTGCGCCACGAGCGCAATGCCGCGCGAGGGGGTGCCGTCGGCCGGACGATCCAGCGCGACTTCGATCTTGCCTGCGGGGCCATCGATCAGGAACTTCTCGGTCTGTGCATTCATTCCCTGAACCTCAGGCCGCCGGCTGATCGATGAGCAGACGCTCCACGATCTTGCCGTTCACCAGATGCGAATCGACAATTTCATCGATATCCGTTTCATCCACGTAGGTGTACCAGGTGCCTTCCGGATATACGACGATCACGGGCCCGAGTTCGCATCGTTCGAGGCAGCCCGCCTTGTTGATGCGCACTTTGCCGTCGCCCGCGAGGCCGAGTTTCTTCACGCGTTTCTTCGCGTACTCCTGCATGGCCTGGGCGCCGCAGTTCGCGCAGCTTGGGCGCGGGGCGTCGGGCGCGCGTTCGTTGAGGCAGAAGAACACGTGATACTTGTAGAAAGGGTCCATGAGCTTGGCCGGGGATTTTGTGGGGGTTGATTCGATTATAACGACCGTCACCCGGGTCAGCTTTTCACGCCACCGCCACGCCGCCACGCCAGGAATGCGCGCTCCGCCGTGGATGCCAGCCACCCCAGTGCGGCATATGGCCACACCCACGCGAGCCAGTGCGCGAGACCGTTGAAATGCAGATAACGTCCCTGGCGCCAGTCGGCCACGACGATATCGAAGTAAGGATTCACCGGCAGCAGATTGACCAGCACGAGCGCCACGATCAACGCAATGCCGGCGAGCGTCGCGCGCCATGGCCGGGAGCATTTCAGGGACAGCAGCCCCGCCGCCGTGCCGGCCGCGATGCCGAACACGGCGCCGTCGGTGGCCCAGTCGAAGGTCAGCCCCGAGCGCGATTGCAGGAAGGTCGCGCCGGCTTTCGCGCACAGCGTTGCAATCACGAGCCCGAGTAAAAGACGCACGCGCGGTGCGCGGGCTCGCATGGGCAACGTGGTCAGCACGAGCGCCGCAAACAAGTTGAGTGATGTGATGACCATTTCCCAGGTGTCATCGGGAAGGCGATCGCCAAGACGCATCGGCCATGCTGTTACGTTCCACGCTACCGGTATCCATGAAAGCAGTGCCTCCTGCATCACAGGGTCGAGTTGCTGCCACAGCAGGCGCGGCAAATTGCCGACGGCGAACAGGAACGGTGCGGGATACATCGTGGCGAAAGGCCAGAGCGCCGATAACCCCAGCATGTACGCCGCGTCACGCTCGAACCACATGAAGCGCAGGCGCCGCAGCGCGCCACGGTCGAGCAGCATGCTCGTGGCCGGCGCAGTCAGCGCGGCGCCGAGCAGCGCGCCCAGCGCGTTCGCCGCCAGGTCCAGATTCGATGAAACCCGCGTCGGCAAATACGTCTGCACGGCTTCCATGGCGCCCGACAACATCGCCCCGCCAATGAACGCAACGCCAGCCGCGAGCACGCCGCGGTATCGTGGATAGAGCGCCAGCACGGCCAGCGCGCCGAACGGCATATAGCCGAGCACGTTCGTGATCACATCGAACGCGGTGAGATATTGCGGCAGCGGATCGGTGAGATAGGCGAACGGGCCGATGCCGAGCGACCGCCAGCCGGAAAACGGATACAGCGATCCATAGACGATCAGCAGCGTATAAACGGCGAGCGCTTGCCGCGACAACGCCGATGGCCGGCGTTGCCAGTGCTTGACGATCATGCAGGCCGCCTTGAAGCGCGCGGCGCTGCGTGGTTCGCCCTCGCTGTCACTGCGATGCAACCAGCGGCTGCACGCCAAGCCAGGCGGCCATTTGCGCAATCAGGTCGTCGGACGCGGCGGCAAGCGCCCGTGCGCCGCCGGCGGCATCGGGCGTATAGGAAGGGGCGCGCGCAATGAACGTGCGCTGGCTGACCACCTGCCCGTGCTGCGACAACGTCACCCGCGCCGATACTTCGCCGTGGCTCTTTTCGGGGGCATCGAAGACTTGTTCGAAGTCCGTCAGATCGACCTGCAGCATGGGCGCGCGCACCGGGTCGGAGCCGGTCAGCACGGGACCACGTGACGCCAAAGCGACGCGCAAACGCTGCGTCAGCAGGTCGGCAGGCGACATGGTCCAGTGACTGTCCGAATAACGCCCGATGCGCTGTGCATCGGCGTATTTCAAGCGATATAAAAACGCATCCGTATCCAGGTTCTTGGATGCGCTCACTGCCAGCACCTTTACCGGCGGCATGGGCATGGTGTTGCCGAGGGGTGCGGGGTCGCCGAGGTCGTATCGAATATTCGATACCGCCGCCGGCGGCCCCGAAGCGCAACCGGCAAGCACTGCAGCGAGGGAAAAAACAATAAAACCGGAGCGCGCTCGCGGCAGCGGGCGCACAGCGCGCTTTACCAAGCGCTTCGCCTGCAAGATCGTGTGTGGCATCTCAGTTTCCTGATTGATTTATCGAAAGGTCCGGCTGCTGCCGTTTGAAACCACGGCGGCAGTGGACGAACAGATTTATTTCGACGGCGCCGCCGGCCATTTGAAACCCGGCTCGCCCGGGCCCGGCTCGGGCTGCGGCGCGCCGAACAGCACGCTGCGCGGGTTCCGGTTGAACGTGTCAGCCGCGCGATCAACGGAACGCGCCGCACTGCCCACGTCATCGGCCAGCGAATTCACACGTGGCAAGGTTTCATAACCGACTCGCGCCGACATCTCCTGTAACGACTCGTTCACTTCGTTCAATACGCGGCCGGCGCGTTCCGCCGCGTCGCCCGCCTTGTTCAGGTTCGTGACAAACGGACCGTCCGCACGGCTCAGGTTGTTCGCCAGCGCGTTCGTGGAAGCGAGCGTGCGGTCGAGCTGATGCAGCGTGCGCGGCAACTGTTCCGCCACCGGTCCGACTTGCTTGCTCAACATGGCGATGCCGTCGGCCGCGCCCTGCAGGCTCTTCGTTGTCTGCATGACCTGATCGCGCATGTCGTCGGACAGGAATCTGTCTGCGTCGTCGGCGATGCGTTCAAACTTTTTGATCAGGATGTCGCCACGTTGCTGCAATTGATCGAACAAACCGGGATGCAGCGGCAGCGAAGCGACCTGAGTCGACGATGACGTCAACGGCGCCGGGTCCTTGCCCGTGTCGTCGAGTTGCACGAACGCAATGCCCGTTACGCCCTGGAACCCAAGCGTGGCGAACGTGGATTGCGTGATCGGCGCGGTTTTATCGACCATGATGCGAATCCGGATCTGACCGGGATGGCCCTGGTCGAATTTGATGGACTGCACCTTGCCGACGCCGAGGCCGCGATAACGCACGTCGGCGTCGGTATAGAGGCCCGTCACGTTGGTCCGCGCGACCAGGTCATACGGCACGCGCACCGTGCGGTCGACGTTGAAGAAGAACACCGCAACGCCAATAGCGACCATCAGTCCGATAGTGAACAGACCGGCCAAGAACGCATGGGATTTGTTTTCCATCAACAGGTTCCTTTGTTACTGCTTACTGCCTGAGCGCAAAACGAAGCCACTCATGAGAACGCCTAGAGCGTGGGGCCGCACGGCGCATCTTCGAGCGCGACCGCCGGCAACCTTTTGCGGCGTTCGGGCGGAAGCGCCTGCAACGCGCGCCTGCCGCGCCGCCCGAGAAAATACTCGCGGATAAACGGGTGATCGACCGCGACCGCCTCTTCCACGGGCGCGGCGACCAGCACCCGCCGATCGGCGAGCACCGCCACGCGCGTGGAAAGCGCGACCATGGTGTCCAGGTCGTGCGTGACGAGAACCACGGTCAAACCCAACGCGCGATGCAGCGTAGCAATCAAATCGACAAATTCGTCCGAAGCCTTCGGGTCGAGCCCGGCCGTGGGTTCATCGAGGAAAAGCAGTTCGGGTTCGAGCGCGATCGCCCGCGCAATACCCACGCGCTTGACCATCCCGCCCGATAACGCCGACGGCATCTTGCTCATGTTCTTGCACGAAAGGCCGACCATTTCGAGCTTGAGCATGACGAACTCGCGGATCAGGTCTTCCGGGATCTTGCCGAGTTCGCGAAACGGCTGGGCAATGTTGTCGTACACCGACAGAGAAGAAAACAGCGCGCCCTGCTGGAACATCATGCCGGAGCGCGTGCGCAGCATCCGCGCGGTTTCTTCGTTCATCTTGGCCCATTCTTCGCCAAGCACGCGGATGGTGCCGCTCGTGGGCGACTCGAGTCCGAGCATCTGCCGCACGAGCGTGGTCTTGCCGGAGCCCGAACCGCCGAGCAGCGCGAGAATCTCGCCGCGCCGCACTTCGAGGTTCAGGTGCTCGTGAATCACCGTGCTGCCGTAGCGCTTGGTTACATCGACCACTTCGATGACAGGCTCCGCCGTCACCGGAGTCGGCTTATGGCGAACGGCCGAGGCGAGCGTTGCCGACATCAGATTCCCACCCGTTGGAAAAGGATCGCGAAGACGGCGTCCGCCAGGATCACGATGGTGATGGACGACACCACCGAGGTCGTGGTCCCCTCGCCCAAGCTTTGCGAGTTCGCCTTGATGCGAAAGCCGAAATGACACGCGGCCAGCGCGATCAGCATGCCGAACACCACGCCCTTGCCGAGCCCGATCCACAAATTCGCGATAGGCACGACCGACGGCAGCGACCGCGCAAAAAACGACAAATCGATACCCAACACCAGCTTCGCGGCCAGCGCGCCGCCGAGCAGCGAGACCATGTTGGTCCACATCACCAGCAACGGCATGGCAATACCGAGCGCCAGCACACGCGGCAGCACGATGCGCAAGCCGTGCGGAATGCCCATGACCTGCATGGCGTCGAGTTCTTCCGTCACGCGCATCACGCCGATTTGCGCGGTGATCGCGGACCCTGAACGCCCGGCGACCAGGATGGCCGAGAGCACCGGCCCCAGTTCTCGGATCACCGACAACCCGAGAATATTCACGATGTACTGGTTCGCGCCGAACATGCGCAATTGTTGCGCGGACAAATAGCTCAGTACGATCCCGATCAAAAATGCGACCAGCGCCGTGATGCCGAGCGCCTGCGTGCCGGCGCTATAAATATTCGCGGATATCTCCGTCCACGGAATCCGTTTCGGCCGACGCACCAGTCCGATCAGGTCCAGCACGAAGCCGCCGAACAGCGCCAGGCCGCCGTACAAATGCTCGAAGAACGAGAACAGGATCAGCCCGAAGCGCGTGATGGGGTCGATTCGATCCACCACCTCGGGCTCGTCGCGATTGGCGTCGAGCAATGCGACGCGCTCGAAGATTTCTTTCTGCGTGTCGGAGAGTGAAACCTGCTCCGGCAGCTTCCTGCCCCACACGCGCCAGAGCGCCTGGCCGCCCACGTGATCGAGCCGTTCGACGGGCAGCAGGTCCCAGTGCTTGATTGCTTCCTGGCCCACGCCGCGCAGCCGTTCCACCACACCGCGCTTGGTGGTCGCATGATCGCGCGCCAGTGCAAGCGCCGTCCACTGGCCGGAAAGCCGGACAACCTTGCCCTGCTGGCCGGCCTCGACCTTGAGGCCTGGCGGAGTGTCGAAGTTCAAGGCTCTAAAACGCTCGGAGTAGGTTTCAGGGAGCACTCATTGTAGCGAAGCTATTCCGGAATCTCGCGAAAGGTGACAGCGTTGGCCATTCGGCCGGGTTTTCCGCGCTCCGGCCCGTGCATCAACCGTCGCGAAGGGTTCCGGCGCCACGCCCGGGTCCGGCACATCGCTACAATGCGCATATGAACTCATCCAATTCGTCTTTTCCTCTCGATGCCGCCTGGCGTATCGACAGCGAGCGGCTCATGTCGCTGGCCGCGCGGCCGGTGCGCGACTGGTCAATCGAGATCGTCGATGAAACGGGCTCCACGAACGCCGACCTGATGGCGCAGTTCAAGGCGCAGCCGCGCAACAGGACGTCGGCGTCGGCGCCGGACTCGTTCTCGGCACGTTCCACACTGAAGGCCGCTGATGGCGGCCCGTTCGTGCGCGTCGCGTACTTGCAGACCGCCGGGCGCGGACGGCGCGGGCGCGCGTGGATTGCGCAGCCGGGCAACGCGCTGACGTTCTCGATCGGATGTGTGTTGCCACGGCCGCTGGAAGGGCTCGCGGGGTTGAGTCTCGCGGTCGGCACCGCCGTGCTCGAGGCGCTGAACACGTTGCCGCTGTCGGCATCGGCGAGACTCGCCTTGAAATGGCCGAACGACATATTGCTCGACGACGGCAAGCTCGCCGGCATCCTGATCGAAACCGCGTGGAGCACGCCGCGGGCGAGCGCCGTGGTGATCGGAATTGGCATCAACCTGCACGGCGCGGCGCAACTGGCGGCGGAACTCAATGAGGCCCAGCGCCGCAACGCGCTGCCCACGCCGGGGAACACGCCGGCGTCGTTGTCGCGGGCCTGGAGCGACGCGAATCTCACCGATACCCTAGCCGCCGTGCTGAACGCGCTCGACGCCACGCTCGCGCGGTTCGGCGCCGACGGCTTTCGCCCGTTTCGCCAGCAATGGCTCGCGGCGCACGCGTATGCGGGGCGCGAGGTCGTGTTGCTGGAGCAAGGCGTGGAAGTGGCGCGCGGTCTGGCGGTGGGTATCGACGATAACGGCCAGTTGCAGATCGATACCGCGACCGGCCTCAGAACCGCCAGCAATGGCGACGTCTCGTTACGGCTCGCGGAGCAACGTCCGTGAGTGAAGCGCCGTTTTTGCTCATCGATGCCGGCAATAGCCGGATCAAGTGGTCGATCCTGACGACCGCAGGCGAAAGCCTGCGCGACGGCGCCTTCGAACACGCTGACCCACTGGAATGGCCGCACGATATGAAACCGGGAAGCGTGTGGATATCGAACGTCGCCGGGGCGGCCGTGCACGAGCGTATTGCCCGTCAGATCGAGCAACGCTGGCCAGGCTTGCCGTACACATTCGTGCGCGCTCAGGCGAAACAACTGGACGTGACGAACAGCTATTCGGAACCGTCATCGCTTGGCAGCGACCGCTGGTGCGGCATGATCGGCGCGCACGCCGCGTATCCCGGCGAAAACCTGCTGATCGCAACCTTCGGCACGGCGACGACGCTCGAAGCGCTGCTCGCCGATGGCACCTTCACCGGCGGCCTGATTGCGCCCGGCTGGCAGTTGATGATGCAATCGCTCGGCAGCCACACGGCGCAGTTGCCCACTCTCCAGCCCGATACCGCCCGCGACGCGCTCGCGTCGTCCGCAAGCGTTTTTGCAACTGACACGCGCGCGGCTTTATCGACAGGATGTTTGCTGGCGCAGGCCGGCTTGATAGAGCGTGCGTGGCAAGATCTGCGCGCGCAATGGAACGGCGATTTCCGCCTGATTCTGAGCGGCGGCGCGGCCAGTGAAGTAGCGGGCGCGTTAAAGGTGCCGCATACTCGTCACGACTCGCTGGTGCTCGCCGGACTCGCGTTGATCGCGCGCGAGAACGCTGCACCTTCTGCAGTGACCCGAACACTCGAATGAACCAATTGAATCCGATTGATCAACTCATTGATGGAGCGCTTTCCATGCTGCGCTGGCTGATCGCCCTGTTGTTCCTCGCAAACCTGCTGATGTTCGTGGTCGTGCAAGGCGTGTTCGGACCGTTGCCGTCTGCCGGCGGACGCGAACCGCAACACCTCGACCGCCAGATTCACCCTGAACTTGTCCGCACGCGTCCCATCAGCCCGGAAGAAGCGGCGGATCAGGCCGTGGTCGGCGGTCCTGCGCCAGCGGCGGCAGTTCAGGCCGCGCCGCTTTCGCAATAAGCCGCTAACTCGGCCGCTGCCAGGCAACCAGGCACCTACCCCTGCGTGCGTACCCTCTTGAGCAGCGCGGTTGTCGAGCGATCATGTTCGAACGGAATGGCGAGCGCCTTGCCGCCCCAACTGCGCACCAGAGCGGATTCGGCAAGCTTGTCCATGTCGTAATCGCCGCCTTTCACGAGCACATCCGGATGCAATTCGCCGATCAGTTCCAGCGGCGTGAACTCCTCGAACTTCACCACCCAGTCGACGCTCTCCAGCGCAGCCAGGAGCGCCATGCGGTCGTCCTCACGATTGATCGGCCGGTCATCGCCCTTGCCGAGCAAACGCACCGATGCATCGCTGTTCACACCCACGATCAACGTTGCGCCCAGCGCTTTGGCATCGGCGAGATAGGTCACATGTCCGCGATGCAGGATATCGAAAACGCCATTCGTGAAGACTACGGGCGCGCTCAGTTGCGGGCGCAACGCGGCAAGCGCAACGCGCGTCATGATCTTGCATTCGAAAGGAGCGGCCATGGCAGGAACAAGGAGAAATCAGGAAGGTGCGTAGTGTGCCACGCACGCGACGGCGCTTCGAAAAAGAAAACAGCCCGCGGGCATGAACCGGCGGGCTGTTTTCTTGTTTCCAGAACTGAACAAACCAGCAGTCAAGCTCAGGCAGGCTGTTCCGACGCGCCCTTGGCCGCCTGCAACCGCAACACCACTTCCTTGCGATACCGGTTCAGCTCCTGAGCCGTCAGGAACGAACGCTCGAACAGGATGGATAAGTTATGCAAGATCCGTTCGACGACCTTCTTCTCCCAGCTATCGTCAAAGCGAATCTGGTCGTCGAGCCAGCGTTCGAGCCATTCCGGATCAGGCAGGCGAGACTGGATGGTGTCGCGCGGAAAGAGCGCCTGATTCACGTGGAGGTTGGTCGGATGCAGCGGTTTTTCCGTGCGTCGCGCCGAGGCCATCAGCACACCGATCTTTGCAAAAGCCGCACGCGCGATATCGCCGGTCTGCACCATCGCTTTTTTCATGTAGCGCAGATACGCGCCGCCGTGCCGGGCTTCGTCGCGGGAAATGGTTTCGTAGATGTGCTTGATGACCGGCTCGGTATGCCACTCGGCCGCACGCCTGTACCAGTGGTTCAGGCGGATTTCGCCGCAGAAATGCAGCATCAGCGTTTCGAGCGGCGGCGCCGGGTCGAATTCGAAGCGCACTGCGTCGAGCTCGGCTTCGGTGGGCACCATCTCCGGCTTGAAGCGGCGCAGATATTCCATGAGAACGAGCGAATGCTTCTGCTCTTCAAAGAACCACACACTGATGAACGCAGAGAAGTCGCTGTCGTTGTGGTTGTCGCGCAGGAACATTTCCGTGGCGGGCAACGCGGACCATTCGGTGATCGCGTTCATCTTGATGGTCTTGGCTTGTTCGTCGGTCAAGAGCGCCGAGTCGAACTTGTCCCAGGGAATGTCTTTCTCCATGTCCCAACGAACCGATTCAAGCGATTTGTACAGTTCTGGATAAAGCATCGTGTTCATAGTCCACCCCTGGATTGCAACATAGTGCGACGATTCTGTCTGTTGTAACTGTAGCCAGCCCGCGCGGTCATCCGCGCCGCCAGCAGCGAAGCTTTCAATTTTACGCGGGAATCAGGCGCCCAGATGCAAAAGCGGCAAAGAAGCGCCTGTCGCGTCCATCTGCGACGATTTGCCCGTTGCCGTTCCGCCGCATTGGGCGGTAAGCAATGTCTACCGTGGGTGAGGAGCGAACCCTGTGCCTGAGGTAAGTACGAAGCGCGAGCTGTATGGAACTCGAGTGAAACTATTTAGGATGCTCTTAAAAGCTGTCCAGATGCATCCAGCACAGCCGCCTGAGCATGCCTTCCGGCTATGACAGGCGCAAGACGCATACCGTTCCCTCTGATGCGTCGGTGTGAACCCGCATACACCGCCAGCAGTCCTTTGATGCGACTACAGAAACACGGCAAACAGCCGCGCCGATCATAGCATGGCGTTCTGACGCCACTCGGCGACGGCCTCTTCAATCGGCGCAAGCCCGTTCACAGTGAGAATGCCGTCTGGCAACTTGCGTCGCAACGCAGGACTGCTCCCGCCAACCCAGATTGCGACTTTCGCCGGCAGCGCCTGGCGCAGATCCGTGAGTCCGTTCACCACGGACTGCACCGGGACGGACGCCGAGAAGGACAACGCGAGGACATCGACCTCGTGCGCGGGGATTGCATCGATGATGTCTTGCGGCGGTGTTTGTACGCCCAGCGCAATGCATTCGCACCCGGCGAGCGCAAACATGGCCTCGGCCATCAGGATGCCCAGGCCATGACCCTCGCCGGGCAGCGTCGTGAGCAACACGCGCGGATGCGCGCCGCGGCCACGCAACGCTTCGGACAATGGACGCATGAGCGAGCGCAGCGTGACCTGCATTGCTTCGCTGAAAAGGTGCTCATGATAGACCTGCAACGTCCCGGCGGCCCATGCGTTGCCGATGCGCGCCGACAGCGGCGCCGCCACGTCCAGCACGAAATGCGCAAGGCCCTCCCGCGTGGCGCGCTTGAGCAGCTCGAAACGAAAGTCGTCGTATCGGCCAGAGCGCAGCAGCTCCACCATCTTGTCCAGCTCCACATCCGGCGCGTCCTGCCCCACGCCCGAATCTTCGGCGAGTTGCTGCAACAGCGCGATGGATTGGGGCAATACCTTGCTCGGCCGATGACCCGCATCGAGCAAACGCTTGACGAGCCTTAGCTTGGTCACCTGCTCCTGCGGATACAGCCGCTCGCCGCCCGTCGAGCGCAACGGTTGCGGAAAGCCGTAACGCCGCTCCCAGACACGCAAGGTGTCCTTGGTCAGTCCGATCTCGTGCGCGATCGCACCAATGCCGATACCTACGCCAACGCCGTCCAACTGCGTCGCCATGGCTTCTCCATCGCCGGCGTTGAGGCTGCCATTTTTGAGGGGCAGATTACTTTCCGATGTATTTGTCATGGACAAAATTGCGACCTAAAAATTGTGACGACTGCAGTGAAATCGCCTTAGACCTAATATATATGGACATTCTCAACGATTGGCAACATGATTGATCATAGACGAGTTTTGTGTTTTGTAGTGGACAAACCGTTGCCAGGGCATGGACATTAATTGCCTGGCCTTGCATCCAGCGCAGTGGATATTGCGTAAATCACCTTGACCGTCGAGGAGCGACGCGGGACGTTTCACGGCGCAGAAAGATGCCGGAAACAGACAACAAGACAAAGACACACGGAGCAACGTCATGAAGGTTGCGGTAATCGGAGCGGGGATTTCGGGGTTGTCGTGCGCATACCGGCTGGCAAAGTCCCAGGCGGGTATCGACGTCACCCTGTTTGAAGCCAACGGGTATTTCGGTGGCCATACGAACACGGTGGACGTAACGCTGGACGGCGTGACGCATGGGGTGGACACGGGCTTCCTGGTGTTCAACCACCGCACCTATCCGAATCTCGTGAAGCTGTTCCAGGAACTCGACGTCCCGACGACCGCAACCGACATGTCGTTCTCCGTCGCGGTAACGGATAAACATCTGGAATGGGCCGGCAGTGACCTGAACACAGTCTTTACGCAGCGCCGCAACCTGCTGCGCCCCGCATTCCTGCGCATGCTCGCCGATATCCTGCGCTTCAACCGCACGACGACCGCCATGGCGCTCGCCCGCAAGGACGTTGAACTCGCCGAGCCGGTAAGCCGCTTTATCGAACGTGAGAAGTATTCGGTTGCGTTTCGCGACTGGTATCTGCTGCCGATGATCGGCGCGATCTGGTCATGCTCGACCACGCAGATGATGGCGTTTCCGATCGGCACGCTGATCCGCTTCTGTCATAACCACGGCCTGTTGCAAGTCAACGACCGGCCGCAATGGCATACGGTCAACGGCGGCGCGCGCGAATACGTGCGGCGGATGTTGCCCGCCATCGGTGATGCCCATGCCGGGTTGCCGGTGACATCGGTGAAACGGGGCATGCATGGCGTGGAAGTCGAAAGCGCGCGGGGCATCGAACACTTTGATCACGTCGTGCTCGCATGCCACAGCGATCAGGCGCTCGCGCTATTAGCCGACCCATCGAACGATGAAACCGTGACCCTCGGCGCAATCGGCTATGCGCCGAATCGCGCGGTGTTGCATACGGATGCATCGCTGTTGCCGGCCGAGCGCGCGTGGTCGGCGTGGAACTACGAAAGCCGTACCGGCGAACTCGGCGCCGAACCGCAGTTGTGCGTGCATTACCTCATCAACAAGCTGCAGCCGTTGCCGTTCAAAACTCCGGTGATCGTTTCGCTGAATCCGGTTCGTGAGCCGCGTCCCGAAACCGTGCTGCGCGAGTTCGCGTACAGCCACCCCGTATTCGATCAAGCGGCGGTCCAGGCCCAACGCGTCCTGCCATCCATACAAGGCGCGCGCAACACCTGGTTCGCCGGCGCATGGACGGGTTACGGCTTCCACGAGGACGGCCTGAAATCCGGGTTGGATGCGGCGGCCAGATTGACAGCCATCGCGTTGAATCGCGATGAACCGGCGCTTGCAGCATGAAAGCGCCTGTTTTCAATTCACCTGACCTGCTGCTCGTCGGCCCCGTTCGCCATAAGCGCCTGCGCCCGGCACGCAACGCCTTTGCCTACGGCGTCTACACGTTGCGCCTGCCGCTGCGCGCCCGCGCTGCGCGGCTCGCCCAAGGCACGCTGCAAGACTCGCGCATGTTCGCGTACAACCGCTTCGGCTTGCTGAGCTTTCACGACAGTGACCACGGCGTACCCGGACAAACGGCGCTGCAGTGGATCGAATCGATGCTGCATGACAACGGCATCCAGGATGCCGACGGCGAGATCTACCTCCAGGCTTTCCCGCGCGTGCTCGGCTACGTGTTCAATCCCGTGAGCTTCTGGTTTTGCGAACGCGGAGATGGATCGTTGCGCGCCGTCGTCTGCGAAGTGAACAACACGTTCGGCGAGCGCCATTGCTATTTGCTCGACCCCGGCGGCGGCATTCTGAACGGCACACCGCTCACCGCGCGCAAGGTCTTCCACGTCTCGCCGTTCTGCAAGGTCGAGGGCCGCTACACGTTCCGCTTCATGTTCGCGCCGCCGAAACACGGCAAGCCGATGCGCTCGCTCGCGCGCATCGACTATGAAGACGACGAGGGTCCCCTTCTGCTGACCAGCATTGCGGGCACAGCGCGTGCGCTTGACTCAGCCAACGTGCTGCGTGTGTTCTTCGGTTATCCGCTGATGACATTTGGCGTCGTCGCGAAAATTCACTGGCAGGCGCTGAAGCTGTTCATCAAACGCGTGCCGTTCCTGAGCAAACCCACTCCGCCGTCCGCGAATGTTTCGCACGAGCGGGCCGAACTGCCGACCAGGTGACTTGCAAATGTCGACTCAGCCCTCCTCTCCTTCATCGCTTCGAAGTCCCGCGGCGTCCTGGTTCATCCGGCCGCTCTTGCGCACGCACCGCGCGTTGTACAAACCGGCAGCTGCGCGCGTGGTGCTCAGGTTGCTGGGCCAGTTGCAATACGGCGTTCTTGATGTCCACCTGCCGGACGGCACCACGCGCCGCTACGGCCAGCCCGCCGATGAACCCGCAGCCGCGAACGCACCGCACGCCCGCGTCGTGCTCACGAACTGGAATGTGTGCGCGGCGGCGTTGAAGAGCGGCGATATCGGCTTTGCTGAGACTTACCTCGCAGGCGACTGGCATACGGACGACCTCGCCGCACTGCTCGACATCATGGTGCGCAATCGCACGACCATTGAAGCGGTGATCTACGGCTCGTGGTTCGGCAAGCTGACGAACCGCCTGCGCCATTTGCGCAATGCGAACACTAAGGAAGGCAGCCGGCGCAACATTCACGCGCATTACGACCTCGGCAACGCGTTCTACAAGCTCTGGCTCGACAGCACGATGACCTATTCGAGCGCGCTCTTCGACGGCACGCCCGACCAGACCCTCGCCGATGCACAACGCGCGAAGTACCGGCGCCTGCTGAACGAGTTGCAGCTCGACGGTGTCGATTTGAACATATTGGAAATTGGCTGCGGCTGGGGTGGGTTCGCCGAACTCGCGGCGAGCGTTGCGAAAGCACGCGTCACCGGTCTCACGCTATCCACTGAACAGCTTGCGTACGCGCAGCAGCGCATGACGAACGCGGGTCTCGGCGATCGTTCGGACTTGCGCCTGCAGGACTACCGCGATACCCACGGCCAGTTCGATGCCATTGCGTCCATCGAAATGTTCGAAGCCGTGGGTGAGGAATACTGGCCGAGCTACTTCGAGTGCATCAAGCGCAACCTAAAGCGCGGCGGACGTGCATGCGTGCAGACCATCACCATCGATAACGCCCTGTTCGACCGTTACCGCACGAGCACCGACTTCATCCAGCAATATATTTTTCCGGGCGGCATGCTGCCCTCACCGGCTGTCTTCATGCAGGCTGCCGAACGCCACGGGCTGAAAGTGGTCAATCAGCTCTCGTTTGGCCAGGACTATGCACGCACGCTCAAGCTGTGGCGTAATGCGTTTGTGGCGCGCCTCGACGAAATCCGCGCGCAACGCTTCGACGAACGTTTCATCCGCTTGTGGGACTTTTACCTATGTTATTGCGAGGCCGCTTTCGCGCACTCGAACACCGACGTGATCCAGTTCACGCTGGAACACGCCTGATTCGAAGGTTCATGGCTGCGGCGCTGATGCTGCTCGTCTTGCCGCTACAGGCGTTCGCCTTCGATGCCGCGCCGCTCGTGCGTCAGACGATTCCGCAAGCGCGCGTTCAAGGCGAGGGCGAACTGCGCATGTACGGCTTTCATATCTACGACGCCAGGCTTTACGTTGGCCCAACGGGTCTGTCGAGCAAGGAACTGACGGCGCGGCCGTTCGCGCTCGACATCGAATATGCGCGGCCATTCAAAGGCGCGTCTATTGCAAAACGGGGCCGCGAAGAGATGGACGACCTGAAACTCGCGAGCAAGTCGCAGACGCGGGAATGGCAGCAGGAATTGGAAAAGATTTTTCCGGACGTACAGCCAGGCGACCACGTTGTCGGCGTGTTCGTGCCCGAGCGCGGCACGACCTTTTATGCGGACGACAAGGTCATCGGCACGATTCCCGGCGATGACTTCGCCCGCGCGTTTTTCTCGATCTGGTTCGATCCGCGGACATCGGCGCCGGGGTTGCGCAATCAGTTGCTGGCGAATGGGGCGGCGCAGTAATCCGCGCCACCTTGCAATCAACGCCGCTTCACAGCGGCTTTTTTTTCGCCGCCGGCTTGGCTGCGGTTGCTTTCTTGGCAGCGGGTTTTCCCGGCGCTTTGGGCGCCGCAGCTTTTGGCGGTTCGACGTCCTCATTCGCCGAATCCGATGCAGCCGGTTGCTGCGCCATCGCGAGCGTCGCCAGGTTGTTGAACTGCGACTGGAGCATGTTCCACCAGCCGGTGGGATCGAATGAAGCGTCGTTCGCGCTGGTTTCGCTCGGCGCTTCCGCTTCCGGCGAGGGCTGTTCTTCCCGCACAGGTGGCGCAGGCCAGGCCCCGGCAGACGCCGACGAAGACGCCGCAGCCGAGTTCTTCGCGCTGTCCACCGACGACTGCGCGAACGCGCCGAATGCTCGCAGCGTCGCGAGCGTCGCGCGCTGCACTTCCAGCGCCTGAATCGCCGATTGCAGCATGTTCAGGTTGAGCTTGAGCCATTGCTCGACGGCGCGCATGTCCTTGATGCGTTTGTCGAGTTCCTCGACGTTCGTGAGCGGAGCAAGCATGTCCGACATCATGGAGAGCGAAGGCGATCCGCTCGACGATACCGCCGCCGCAAACGGATTCATCTTCATCATGTCCCACATTTTTTCCATCATGTCGCCCTGAGGAAAACCGGACATGCCGGGGAAACTTCCGAAGGGCGGCGTACCGCCGGGTGTATCGGTCATCAGACTTGCTCCTTGGTGCTGCGCAATGGATTCAATGATCGCCGATCAAAAAGGCGAGCCGCCCGGAAAATCCGGCGCGCGCTTCTCGCGCAGCGACTTGATGCCTTCCTGCACGTCGGGCCCGGCGAAACCCATGAATTCGAGCGCGAGGGACGTATCGAAGGCGGGACCCGCCGATCTCAGCCAGTTGTTCAACGCATACTTGGTCCAGCGGATGGCCGTTTGCGAGCCTTGAGCCAGACGATTCGCGACTTCGAACGCTTTTGGCAGCAAGTCGCTTTCATCCACTGCCAGCGATACCAGCCCGATCCGCTCCGCCTCTTCGCCGCTCACCGGTTCGCACAACAGCAGGTAATACTTCGCCTTCGCCATGCCGCACAACAACGGCCACACGATCGCCGCGTGATCGCCGGCGGCGACGCCGAGCCGCGTATGACCGTCGATGATGCGCGCCGTTTTCGCGGCAATCGATATATCCGCGAGCAGCCCCGCCACAAGACCCGCGCCGACAGCCGGGCCGTGCATGGCCGAAACGATCGGCTTGCTGCAGTTGATCACGTTGTAGACAAGGTCGCGCGCTTCACGCCAGACACGCGCGCGGACATCGAAATCGGAGGCCATCTGTTCGACCAGATGCAGGTCGCCACCGCCCGAGAAACCCTTCCCTTCGCCGCGAATCAGCGCCACGCGCGTGTCCGGATCACGATCTATATCACGCCAGATATCGGCAAGCTCGCGATGCGTGTTTGCATCGGCCGTCGCGAGTCCGCTCTTGTTTGCGCCCGCGCCGTTCATGATGATTTCGAGCACGCCGTGCTCGTGTCGGCGCAATTCCAGCGACGTGTATTGCGAGTAAAGAGAAAGATCGCTCATGGTTTGACGGATTTGATGACTGGCGTTGAGGTTCTTAGCGCGGTTGATAAACCCACTTGCCGTTCTCGATTTCAGCGATCACGCGCGCCCGTTGGTCAAGCCCGATATGATCGTTCGGCGTCATGTTGACCAGCCCGTTCGTGTCCGCAAAATTCTTCGTGGCTTCCAGCGCGTCGCGCAGCGCGCTTCGGAATTCCGGCGTGCCCGGCGCGCCCGCTTTCATTGCAATCGGCACTGCCCGGTTGAGCAACATGCCCGCGTCCCATGCATACGAACCGAACGCCGATACCGTGCCCGCGCCGTACTTCGTCTCATACAGCTTGATGTAGTCGAGCGCGAGCCGTTTGGCCGGATGATCGTCGGGCAACTGCGAGGCGACCAGCACCGGGCTTGTAGGCAGGAACGTGCCGTTGCAATCGGCGCCGCATACGCGCAGGAAATCGCGGTTGCCCGTGCCGTGGTTATGATAAATCGGGCCCTTGAAGCCGCGTTCGCGCAAGGTCTTTGGCGGCAGTGCGGCCGGCGTTCCCGCCGCGCCCACGACCACGGCATCGGGCTTCGCCGCGAGGATTTTCAGCACTTGCCCGGTCACGCTCGTGTCCGTGCGGTTGAAGCGCTCGTTGGCGACCATCGTGATCTTGTGGAGCTGGGCGAACTTCGATACTTCCGTGTAGAACGTCTCGCCGAGCGCGTCGGCCTGCCCGATGAACGCCATTGTCTTGACGCCATGGTTGCTGGCATGTTCGGCGATGGCGGACGCCATCATGGCATCGGTTTGCGGCGTCTTGAAGACCCAGTGGCGCTTGGCATCGACGGGCTCGATGATCTTCGATGACGACGCGAGCGAGATCATCGGCGTCTTGCCATCGGCGACGACATCGATCATGGCAAGCGAATTCGGCGTGATCGATGACCCGATGATCGCGTCCACATGATCTTCGGAGATGAGCTTCTTCGTGGTCTGGACGGCTTGCGTGGTGTCCGATGCATCGTCGAGAACGATGTAATCCACCGGACGTCCGCCCATTTCCTTCGGCAGCAACGCGACGGTATCGCGCGCCGGAATGCCGAGCGACGCGGCCGGTCCCGTCAGCGATAAAACCAGCCCGATCTTGACATGCGGCGTCTGCGCCCACGCAGCCGCCGAAACCGTGATCAATGCGCTTGCTGCCGCCAGCCGCCTGAATGCCGCGCCCCATCCCCCGCCTGAATGCATTGAAATCTCCTTGTTATGGACAATGCGGCTAAGTGTAGGGCGGCGCAGCATCCGGGCGCATCGGGCGAAACCCGTTACTGGATGGCGTTTTGCCTGGCGGTTTGCTCGTGCAGGGCAACCACCGACTGATCGATCGCGCCGAAGATCGACTTGCCGGCGTCATCGAACATTTCGATCTTGACGCTGTCGCCGAACTTCATGAACTCGGTCGCGGGCGCGCCGTGCTCGATGGTTTCCAGGCACCGCTTCTCCGCAATGCACGCATAGCCGCGCTTTGCGTCCTTGTTCGAGATCGTGCCCGAACCGACAATCGATCCCGCCCGCACGTTGCGCGTCTTCGCCGCGTGCGCAATCAACTGGCCGAAGTCGAACACCATGTCCGTGCCGCAATCGGGCTGGCCGACTTTCTTGTTGTTCCAGTGAACGATCATCGGTCTATGGACGCGGCCTTCGCTCCAGGCATCACCGAGTTCGTCGGGCGTGACGGCAACCGGCGAGAACGCGGTCGCGGGTTTGCTCTGGAAGAAACCGAAGCCCTTGCCCAGTTCAGCCGGGATCAGGTTGCGCAACGAGACATCGTTGACGAGCATCAGCAAGCGTACGTGCCTCAGCGCTTCGGCGGGTGTGGTGGTCATCGGAACGTCGGTGGTGATCACGGCGACCTCGGCTTCGAAGTCGATGCCATATGCCTCCGACGCACACACGATGTCATCCGCAGGTCCAAGCAGATCATCCGCGCCGCCCTGGTACATGAGCGGGTCGGTCCAGAACTCGGGCGGCATTTCTGCCTTGCGGGCGCGCCTGACGAGTTCGACGTGGTTCACATAGGCCGAGCCGTCGGCCCACTGGAATGCGCGCGGCAGCGGCGCCATGCACGCTTTGGCATCGAACGTGAATGAATGGCGCGCACGGCCCTGATTGAGCGCGTCCGACAAATCGAGCAATTGCGGCGCGTAGAAATTCCAGTCGTCCAGCGCGCGTTGCAGCGTCGGCACGATCGCGTCCGCAATGGCGGCCGTGCGCAAATCACGTGATACGACGACCAGTTGGCCGTCGCGCGTCCCGTCCTTCAGCGTGGCAAGTTTCATAGAGCGTTTCGACGTTTAGTGACGATGGAGGAAATCTATTTTACGATGGTGAATCGTGTTCACCCCGTTTTTACCGCCCGGTTTGTGCCGGAATCGATTTCTTCATGTCATCTCCCAGCCGTCCAGCATCGTCCTTAAGGTTGAAATCACGGTTGGAACCACCGGCTTTCGAACCCGCCGACGCGGAAGATTCCTCCGATACCGCCGGGGAAAAGTCGCGTTCCGGCATTCAGTCGATCGAGGTGGGTTTCCGTCTGCTCGACGTGCTGACCAACGAGCCGCGCGCCATGATGCTGCGCGATCTCGCCCAGCGCGCGGGGATGAGTCCGGCGAAAGCGCACCGGTATCTGGTGAGTTTTTTGCGGCTCGGCGCGGTATCGCAGGATCCGGTTTCCGGGCGTTACGAGCTTGGCGGCTTCGCGTTGCAGATGGGTCTTGCCCGCCTTGCACGCGTGGATGGCGTGAAGCTCGCGCGTATCGCACTGACGGATTTACGCGACCGGCTGGACCAGACGGTGGGGATCGCGGTATGGGGCAATCAGGGCCCGACAGTCGTGCACTGGATGGAATCGAGCCATCCAGCGAAGGCATCGTTGAAGCTTGGCGATGTCATGCCGCTGTTGTCGTCGGCGACGGGTTTGCTGTTTGCCGCGTGCCTGCCGCGCAGCAAGACGCAGGCGATGCTCGATCGCGAACTCGAGGCCACGCGCCAGACCATGGCAGATGTGGAACTCTTGCTCGCCGAGATCCGCGCGCACGGTGCATCGCGCGTCGAGGGCATGTTGCTGCCGGGAATCCATGCTTTCTGCATGCCCGTGTTCGACTCAACCGGCGATCTTGCGCTCGGACTGATTGCGCTAGGTCATGAAGGATCGTTCGATACCCGCTGGGGCGGCGACATCGATACCGCCTTACGCGAATGCGCCGGCCAGCTTTCTTACGAACTCGGGTACAAGCCGGGAGAACGGTAAGATTTCGATGCGCCTGATTTGCAGCGTGTGCGGAACGCCGCGGCGCACGCATGAGTCACATTGGCGTTGGCGCCAATGGCTCACATCCATTCACGCTCCTTTTCTGCTCGAACGCTTCCGACCTTATTGATGCCGTTCTCTTTGCTTCGCCGCCGTCGCACTGTATCCGGCGCCTCGTCCGATGAGTCATCCGCCACTCCATCCTTCCGATGGACCTTGTGGCTTGCCGTGCTGCTTGCAGTTCTGGCCCTGCATTGGGCTGCGGGACGCTGGGTGGACGGGAGCCGGAATGTATCGAATCCCGCGCCCGCCGAGCATGTCCCGGTGCAAGTGGAGTTGCTGACGCCAAAGCCCGTTGCGCAGGCACCGGCACCTCCTGCACAGCCGCCGAAGCCGGCACCGAAGCCAGCACCGCAACCGGCCCAGCCGACGCACGCCATCACGACAGCACAACAAACTGCTGAAGCCGCACAAGCAGCGCAAGCCGCTCAGGCCCAACAAGCAGCTCAAGCCGCACAAGAGGCCCAGGCCGCCGCAAAAGCCGCCAGCGATACAGCAGCCGCGCAAGCGGCATCGGCCGCGGCTGCAAAACCAGCCGCTTCCGGCGATAAATTCGACGTCCCGCCCACAGGCGACCTCCGCTACGACACGTTGATCAACGGCGTCATGAACCAGACCGGCACGATCCACTGGATCAATTCGGCGCAACACTACGAGATGGTCGTATCGATTCCATTGCCGTTCGTCGGACCGTTCGTGTATTCAAGCAAAGGGCATATCGATGGCTTCGGCATCGCACCCGAGCAATACTCGGAACAACGCGGCCGCCGCGCCGCCGACATCACCGTCTTCGATCGCAGCACGAAACAACTCGTCTACACGCGCACGCCGAACAGCCAGCCGCTTGTCGACGGCGCGCAGGATCGTTTCAGCGTCGTGATGCAACTTGCGAGCCTCGTACGCGGCTCGCCCGATACCTACAAACCCGGCGTCGTGCGCCAGTTCAGCGTCGCGGACAACGACAGCGACGAGCTCTGGCCGATAGAAACCGTCGGCGACGAAAACGTGCAAGCCCGCGACGGCAACGTACAGGCGCGTCATTTCACGCGTCTCGCAAGACGCGACAACGACCGTCGCCGTCTCGACATCTGGCTTGCGCCATCGATTGGATGGCTGCCGGTTCGTATCGTGCAAACCGAGCCCAACGGCTTGCAGATCGAACTGCTTTGGCGCGGCAAGCTCCAGCCGCCTTCGTCCACGCCGGGTGCGGGCACGGCGGATGCGACTCCTGATGCAACACCCGGCGCGCCCGAGCCCGACAAGCCCTGACCCGCAGCATGTTTCATGCAGCCACAACGCATGCAAACGGGTTAAAGATTGCAACGGAAGCATCCGTTAAGAAGGTATGCAGACGACTCCAGGCGCGCGGTTGTGCAACCAAGGTTCGATCCCGAACTGAACCCGCATTCCAACGGAGCCAGTATGCATGTGACGATTAACGGTATCGACACGCGTTATGTTGTGAGCAACGAAGGTGGTGGTCCATGGCTGACCTTAGCCCATCATCTTTCAGGCGATTTATCGGTATGGGACCAGATCGCGGGTTACTTCCGCGATGACTACACGGTACTGCGTTACGATCTTCCCGGACATGGTGAAAGCGCCGCGCCCACGGAACCATTGAGCATCGAAGCACTTTCCGGTCATCTTGCCGAGCTGTTGAGCAAGCTGGGCGTGACATCGACGCATCTGGTCGGGTTGTCGGCAGGCGGGATGATTGCGCAGCAGTTCGCAGTCGACCATGCGGACAAGGTGAACACTCTGACCGTTGCAGGCGCTCCGATTTTCACGACGAGCGAGATGAAGCCGGATTTCGACAAGCGTGCAGCGAACGTGCGGCAAAACGGCACGTCGAGTATCGTGGAAGCTACGGTACAAAGCGTACTGACAGAACGGTTCAGAAAAGCGCATCCTGAAGTGGTCGAACATGTTGGCGAAATGGTTGCACGGACGTCCGTTGAAGGTTTCGCCAAAGTGGCTGAAGCCATCAGGGATTTCGATCTGCGAGGGCGAGTAGCGTCGATTAATGCGCCCACGCTCGTTGTTGCAGGTGAACACGATGTTGATTTACCGTCGGCGCAGTCCAAAGTGGTGGCGGATTCAATACCCGGTGCAAAATTTGAAATACTTGACGCGGCACATCTGTCCCCGGTAGAAGAAACACAGCGTTTCGTGGCTCTTCTGGAAACATTTTTGCGGGAGAATGTCTAACAAAGGTCCTCGATGGGCTTTCGGAATCAACGTCGAGGCCACCCCTTGAATTCCAACCCAAACGCTCAATGTAAGACGCAGAAACGCCTTACGGGCAAACAGGAATAAGGAGTGTCGCCATGCAGATGATTTACAACAGCCCCAACTATTGCGTAGTCGAGTTCCCGCCGCAGGACAATCATCTCGCCATGAAGGCGGGGGGTTACGAGATCGTGGACAAGACCATGCAGCGCGAAATCTTTATCGACGGAGCGCTTGCCGCACGATTCCGCGAGCATGTTCAGAAGTTGATGCAGGAAGAGCAATCGCTTGAAGACGTCGATGAATTTCTCGGCCAGTTCGACATATTGATGAACCAGCCGGTGATCCTTCACTAACGTAGCGCCCCGACTGGGCAGCAAGAACCCCCGCGACACCCCTGAAAACCCCGCCATGCAAATGGCGGGGTTTTTTGTTCGCTGCGCGTTTGAAGAAAAGGCCGTTAAAAAGCGTTTGTGCCCTACTACAGATACAATGTTGGGCTATTTAAGCCTGTTTGGAGCCATGTCCGTCATGAATCCGTCCCCCGCCCCGAAATCCGCCGCCGAACGCCGCCCCTACACGCGCGGCGCCGTTTTGCCTGCGCTCTTGCAGCAGCGCATTCTTATCCTCGACGGCGCGATGGGCACCATGATCCAGCGCTACAAGCTCGACGAAGCGGCGTATCGCGGAGAACGGTTCGCGGACTATGACCGTGACATCAAGGGCAACAATGAATTGTTGTCGATCACGCAGCCGCATGTGATTCGCGAGATTCATGACCAGTATCTGGCTGCGGGCGCGGACATCGTCGAAACGAACACGTTTGGCGCAACGACCGTGGCCCAGGCCGACTATGGCATGGAGTCGCTTGCCGACGAGATGAACGCGCAATCGGCGAAGCTGGCGCGCGAAGCATGCGACGCATTTTCGACCCCGGACAAGCCGCGCTTTGTCGCCGGCGCGATCGGACCGACGCCCAAGACCGCGAGCATTTCGCCGGACGTGAATGACCCGGCCGCGCGCAACGTCACCTTCGACGAACTGCGCGAGGCCTATTACGCGCAGGCCAAGGCGCTGATGGACGCGGGCTGCGACCTGTTCCTCGTTGAAACGATTTTTGACACGTTGAACGCAAAGGCGGCACTTTTTGCGCTCGACCAGTTGTTCGAAGACACGGGCGAGCTCTTGCCTATCATGATTTCCGGCACGGTCACCGACGCTTCCGGACGGATCTTGTCGGGCCAGACGGTCGAGGCGTTCTGGAATTCGCTGCGCCATGCGCGGCCGTTGACGTTTGGTTTGAACTGCGCATTGGGCGCGGCGCTGATGAGGCCGTACATCGCGGAACTGGCGAAGCTTTGCGATACGTACGTGTCCTGCTATCCGAATGCGGGCTTGCCCAACCCGATGAGCGATACCGGTTTCGATGAAACCCCGGACGTGACGTCGAACCTGCTGAAGGAGTTTGCTCAGGCGGGACTGGTGAACCTGGCTGGCGGATGCTGCGGAACGACGCCGGAACATATCGCGGAAATCGCGAAGGCGCTCGCCGATGTCAAGCCGAGGAAGTGGCCGTCGCATTATCGTGAAGCCGCCTGAAAAGACAACGCAATCAGCGAAGCAATAAAGCAACGTTCAGGGACACCATGACCGATCACACCATGCGCCTTTCCGGCCTCGAGCCGTTCAACGTCACCGAGGGTTCGCTCTTCATCAACGTGGGTGAGCGGACCAACGTGACGGGATCGAAGGCGTTCTCACGCATGATCCTCAACAACCAGTTCGACGAGGCGCTCGCCGTCGCGCGGCAACAGGTCGAGAACGGCGCGCAGATCATCGACATCAACATGGACGAAGCCATGCTTGATTCGAAGGCGGCCATGGTGCGCTTCCTGAACCTGATCGCGTCCGAGCCGGACATCTCGCGCGTGCCGATCATGATCGACTCGTCGAAATGGGATGTGATCGAAGCGGGTCTGAAATGCGTGCAGGGCAAGGCGATCGTGAACTCGATCTCGCTCAAGGAAGGCGAACAAGCCTTCCGCCATCACGCCACACTGATCCGCCGATACGGCGCCGCAGCCGTCGTCATGGCCTTCGACGAAGACGGCCAGGCCGATACCTACGAACGAAAGACGCAGATCTGCAAGCGCTCGTACGATTTCCTCGTGAACGAAGTCGGTTTTCCGCCCGAAGACATCATCTTCGACCCGAACATCTTCGCGATCGCAACGGGTATTGAAGAGCACAACAACTACGCCGTCGACTTCATCAACGCCACGCGCTGGATCAAGGAAAACCTGCCGTTCGCCAAGATCAGCGGCGGTGTGTCAAACGTGTCGTTCTCGTTTCGCGGCAACGATCCGGTGCGCGAAGCCATTCATACCGTGTTCCTGTACCACGCAATCCAGGCCGGCATGGACATGGGCATCGTGAACGCGGGGCAGCTCGGCGTGTATGCGGATCTCGACCCCGAACTGCGCGAACGCGTGGAAGACGTAGTGCTGAATCGTCGTGAAGACGGAACGGATCGCCTGCTCGAAATCGCCGACAAATTCAAAACCGGCGCCGCGAAGAAAGAAGAGAACCTGGAATGGCGCAATCAGCCCGTCGATAAACGCCTCGCTCACGCGCTCGTTCATGGCATCACGAACTTCATCGTGGAAGATACGGAGGAAGTTCGTCAGCGCATCGAAGCTGCGGGCGGACGTCCGATCAACGTGATCGAAGGGCCGTTGATGGACGGCATGAATGTCGTCGGCGACCTCTTCGGCGCGGGCAAGATGTTCCTGCCGCAAGTGGTCAAGTCGGCGCGCGTGATGAAGCAGGCCGTGGCGCATTTGATTCCGTACATCGAGGAAGAAAAGAAGCGCATGGCCGATGCCGGCGAGGACGTGCGCCCGAAGGGCAAGATCGTGATCGCGACCGTCAAGGGCGACGTGCACGATATCGGCAAGAACATCGTCTCCGTCGTGCTCCAGTGCAACAACTTCGAAGTGGTCAACATGGGCGTGATGGTGCCCTGCGCGACCATCCTGGCGAAAGCCAAGGAAGAAGGCGCGGACATCATCGGCTTGTCGGGATTGATTACGCCGAGTCTCGAAGAGATGGCTTACGTTGCGTCCGAAATGCAGCGCGACGATTATTTCCGCGGCAAGCAGACGCCGCTGCTGATCGGCGGCGCGACGACTTCGCGCGTGCACACGGCCGTGAAGATCGCGCCGCATTACGATGGCCCCGTGGTCTATGTGCCGGATGCGTCGCGTTCGGTATCGGTGGCGTCGAGCCTGCTTTCCGATGAGGGCGCGACCAAGTATCTCGTCGACCTGAAGACGGACTACGAGCGCATCCGCACGCAGCATGCGAACCGCAAGGCCACGCCTATGGTGACCTACGCCGAAGCACGCGCGAACAAGACGAAGATCGACTGGGCGAGTTACGAGCCGAAGAAACCCACGTTCATCGGGCGGCGCGTCTTCAAGAACTACGATCTGGCGGAGCTGGCGAACTACATCGACTGGGCGCCGTTCTTCCAGACCTGGGATCTGGCCGGACCGTATCCAGCGATCCTGAACGATGAGATCGTGGGCGAATCTGCCCGGCGCGTTTTCTCCGATGGCAAGTCCATGCTCTCGCGCATCATCCAGGGCCGCTGGCTGCAGGCGAACGGCGTTGTCATGCTGCTGCCGGCGAACACGGTGAACGACGACGACATTGAAATCTATACCGACGATACCCGCACGCAAGTCGCCATGACGTGGCGCAATCTGCGTCAGCAAACCGTGCGTCCGATCGTGGACGGCGTGCAGCGCGCGAACCGGTCGCTAGCGGATTTCATCGCGCCGAAGGAGTCGGGCGTGAAGGACTACATCGGCATGTTCGCGGTGACGGCGGGCCTGGGCGTCGAGAAAAAGGAAAAGCAGTTCGAGGCCGATAACGACGACTACAGCGCCATCATGCTCAAGGCGCTGGCCGACCGCTTCGCTGAAGCCTTCGCCGAGGCGCTGCACGCGCGGGTGCGTCGTGAATTGTGGGGCTACGCGGCCGGCGAAACGCTCGACAACGCCGCCATGATCGATGAAAAATATCGCGGGATCCGGCCGGCGCCGGGCTATCCGGCGTGCCCGGACCATCTGGTCAAGCAGGACATGTTCGACGTCCTGCAGGCAAACGAGATCGGCATGACGGTGACCGAGTCGCTTGCCATGCTGCCGGCGGCGAGCGTGTCGGGTTTTTACATCGCACATCCGGAAAGTACGTACTTTTCGGTCGGCAAGATCGCGGACGACCAGGTGGAAAGCTTCGCGCAGCGCATGGCGTTATCGAAGAACGACGCCGAGCGCGCCCTCGCTCCGTTGCTCTAGCCTTATACCGGGAATTACAAACGCGCAATTTTGGCGAAGACAGTTACGGTTATTTTGGATTTCCTTACACTTGGAACCGTGCGCAGGACCGTCATGGCGGCGGTCACGCACTCTTAAACGTCTCGGAGAAAGTCGAAAATGATCAAGCTGACGCCTGTCCTCGCTTTTGCGGTCGCGGTGCTGTGTACATCGTTGAGTCCGGCCGCTTTTGCGCAGGCCCCAAAGCCTGGTACGGGCGCGAGTTCCAGCACTGCGTCGAGCTACTCGCCGCCAGTCACCGAGCACAAGAAAAAGCCCCGCAAGCCGAAGATGAAGAAAGGCATGAACGATATGCCGGCGTCACAGTAAGCAGTCTGCAAAAGGTATTGATCTGAACAAAAAACCCCGCAGTGCGGGGTTTTTTATGTGCTGCCTTAATACTCGTGCCGCTCGAAAGCTGGCCGGACTCAAACGCCCCAGAGGATGTCTCCGTTCGCCTGATGCGCGAGACGCATCATGTCGAGGAACGGATACGCTCGTTGCGACAACCCCACGGGGATTTCATGCGGCTCGTGGCCGGCTTCGCCTTCGTGGAAATGGCCGTCGTGTTCGGCGCGTTCCTGTTTGTCGGTGGCGACCGCCGCTTCCAGTTTCTGGATGCAGGCCGGCAATTCCTCGTGCGTGATGACGCCGCGCTCTCCCAGCCGTTTTCCTACGATGCCCAGTAAATAGTCAGCGAGGTTATCGAGCATCTGCACGTCGGGTGCAGCGCTGGTTTTGAATGTGATCAGCATGGCAAGGTCCCTTCCTTTTGTTGGCCTGTTGTTCGGCTATGTATTTGGCTTTGTCTTTGGCTATATGTTGGCAGTTCAGCGGGGTGCGCGGCGAAGTCCGGCCAAGTCAGTCCAAAGCGCCGGCGCGTTGTTTCAATTCCTGGTCATTTACCCGCCTCGACCCTGATTCGACATATTAGCACCTGCTAAAATCCCGAATTAGCTGAGCAAATGTTGCGCCGGATAACCAACTCCTGGTCTGTCGGTATAGCCGGGAACGGCTGCAGCCATGCCTCCAGACGCGAACATGCGCATGCGCGCGAGGCGGTCCCGACCGACTGCCCGGCCCCTGTTTGTCGCTATTACGGGCGCGTGAGTTGAAACACTTCTGGCCCACGGAACGAACAAACACATCACCGGATCAAGAATCAGCATGCTGCCCGCACAAAAACTTACCCTCGAAACGCTGCTGACCGATGCAGTCAAGCAGGTCGTACAGGCGTCGCAAGGCGCATCGGAAGCGAATTTCGTTACGCCGGCAATCGTGCTCGAACGCCCGAAGGTCGCGGCGCACGGCGACGTGGCGTCGAACGTCGCCATGCAGCTCGCCAAGCCGCTGCGCGCGAATCCGCGGCAACTGGCGCAACAGATCGTCGACGCCGTGCTGGGATTGCCCGCGGCGCAAGGTCTTGTCGATGCAGCGGAAGTCGCCGGCCCTGGGTTCATCAACTTGCGGCTGGCGGCAGCGGCGAAACAATCCGTCGTGCCGGCGGCGCTCGCCGAAGGCGTCGGCTACGGCCGCAGCACGCGCGATGAAGGCAAGCAGGTGCTGATCGAATTCGTCTCCGCGAATCCGACCGGGCCGCTGCATGTGGGGCACGGCCGTCAGGCGACGCTCGGGGACGCCCTTGCCAACCTGCTCGCAACGCAGGGCAACGCGGTGCATCGTGAGTTCTATTACAACGACGCCGGCGTGCAGATCGGCAATCTCGCGGCCTCCACGCAACTGCGTGCGCGCGGTTTCAAACCCGGCGACAAGGAGTGGCCCGAGAACACGTACAACGGTGAGTACATCGCTGATATCGCGCGTGATTACCTGGCCGGCGCAACGGTTGCGGCCAAGGACGGCGCGCCCGTGACGGCAAAAGGCGACGTGGACGACCTCGATGCCATTCGCGTCTTCGCCGTCGCCTATCTGCGCCATGAACAGGACCTGGACTTGACCGCGTTCGGCGTGGCGTTCGACCAGTTTTATCTTGAGTCATCGCTGTATAACGAAGGCCGCGTGCAGGCAACCGTCGATGCGTTGATCGCGGCCGGCAAGACCTACGAGCAGGATGGCGCGCTGTGGCTGCGCACGACCGACGACGGCGACGACAAGGACCGCGTCATGCGCAAGTCCGACGGCACGTACACGTACTTCGTGCCGGACGTCGCGTATCACGTGGCGAAGTGGGAACGCGGCTTCACGAAGGTCATCAACGTACAGGGCTCGGACCATCACGGCACCATCGCGCGGGTTCGTGCGGGGCTGCAAGGGCTAGGAATCGGCATTCCGAAGGGCTACCCCGACTACGTGCTGCACAAGATGGTCACGGTCATGCGCAACGGCGTGGAAGTGAAGATCTCGAAGCGCGCGGGCAGTTATGTGACGGTGCGCGATCTGATCGAATGGTCGGGCGGGATGACGCCGGGCGAAGAGGTCGCGCCGGATCAGATCGACGAAGACACCATTCGCCGCGGCCGCGACGCCGTGCGTTTCTTCCTGATCTCGCGCAAGGCCGACACGGAATTCGTCTTCGATATCGATCTCGCGCTCAAGCAAAGCGACGAGAATCCGGTGTACTACGTGCAATACGCGCACGCGCGGATCTGCACGATCCTCGGCGACTGGAAGACGCGCTACGCGGGCAATCTCTCCGCTTTGCCAGACGTGGATCTCACGCCGCTCTCGAGCGAACGCGCCATGGCGCTGCTCAACAAGCTCGCGGAATATCCCGACATGCTCTCGCACGCCGCCGACGAACTCGCGCCGCACGCCGTCGCCTTTTACCTGCGTGACCTCGCAGGCGAATTCCACTCGTTCTACAATGCGGAGCGCGTGCTGGTGGACGAAGACGGCGTGCGTAATGCGCGTATCGCGTTGCTGGCCGCCACGCGGCAAGTGCTCGAAAACGGTCTTGCGCTGATCGGCGTGTCGGCTCCCGTCAAGATGTAGTTGCAGTGCAGGGCCGGGTTCACCCCGGCGCCTGTGCGACCGTTCGAGCATTGGCGCGCCTGAAGCCGCCGTTATAATCGACGCCCATTCAGAAGACTTTTTGCAGGTGATTCATACGATGGCAAAACCACGCAGCACGTCGAAGCAGTCGAAGCAGACCGGGGGCACGTTTCTCGGTATCGTGCTGGGCTTGATTGTCGGCCTCGCAATCGCAGTGATCGTGGCGTTGTACATCACGCGCGCACCCACCCCGTTCGTGGCGAAAGTGGCGCCCGCCCAGAATGACGCCAGTACGGCGCCCGCAAACGGCCAGCCCTACGATCCAAATCGTCCGCTACAGGGCAAGACGCCGGGTCAGGCCGTGCCGCAAGCCGCACAGCCCGCGCCGACGAACACCGCGCCGGGTCAGACGAACAACCAGACGCAGTCGTCGGGTGTTCTGGACGAGCCGCAGATCGTGGAAGTTCCGCCCGGCGACAATGGCACGGCCGGAGTGCCGAAGGCCGCCACGCCGAAGCCTGCTTCGCCGGCCGCGGCGCCCAACGGCTCGTCCACGGCCGCGTTGGTCAAGAAGCCCGCATCGGATGCGCAGCCTTCGTCGACGGCCAAGGTCACGCCGCCAGCGCCAGGTGACGTGAACACCGGCTACTTCCTGCAAGTGGGCGCGTACAAGACGCAAGCCGATGCCGAACAGCAGCGCGCGCGTCTTGGCTTCCAGGGATTCGAGTCAAAGGTCACCCAGCGCGATGCCGGCAACGTCACGTATTACCGTGTCCGGATCGGACCGTTCACGAAGTTCGAGGACATGAACAACGTGCGTCAACGGCTCTCCGATGCAGGCGTCGATACCGCCGTCATCCGCTTTTCCAAGCAGTGAGTTCCATGGACCGCACGCGCCTTGAGCACATCAAGGCGCGTTCAGTCCGTGCGGGGACAGCCGGCTTGGCGGGCTCTTCGACTAGCCCCTTAAGCCTCCCTTAAGCGTCGTGTGTTCCCCTTTTGCCTCTCACGCTCATTCTCGGTCACCATGAAAAAACTCTTCAGCGCCCTCGCTCTTTCCCTCGGCCTCGCTGCCGGCTCCCTGAGTTTCATGAGCGCCGCTCATGCATCGCCGGCTGCGCCTGTCGCGGGCACCGACTACACCGTGCTGCAAGCAGCGCAGCCGGTTGAAGCGCAGGGCAAGATCGAGGTGATCGAATTCATGTGGTACGGCTGCCCGCATTGCAACGAATTCGACCCGTATCTGGAAGCGTGGATCAAGAAGCAAGGTCCTGACGTGGTCTTCAAGCGCGTGCCGGTTGCCTTCCGCGACGACTTCGTCCCGCACTCGAAGATGTTCCATGCGCTCGATGCACTCGGCCTCGCCGACAAGCTCACGCCCGCCGTGTTCAACGAGATCCACGTGAAGAAGGACTATCTGCTGACGCCGGAAGCACAGGCCACGTTCCTCGCCACGCAAGGTGTGGACAAGAAGAAGTACATGGATGCGTACAACTCGTTCTCCACGCAAAGCAATCTGCAGCGCGATAAAAAGCTGCTCGATGCCTACAAGATCGACGGCGTGCCGACCATTGCGATCCAGGGCAAGTACGAAACGGGTCCGGCGACCACGAACAGCCTGCCGGGCACGATCCAGGTGATGGATTTCATCGTGAATCAGGTTCGCGCGAAGAAGATGTAAAGACGTGAACGCCGCTACGAACGACACGCCGGCCCGGCTGAGGGTTTTCATCACCGGCGCGTCGAGCGGCATTGGGCTCGCTCTCGCTGAAGAATATTTGAAGCGCGGTGCGGTCCTCGGTCTCGTTGCCCGTCGTGGCGACACCCTCGCGGCTTTTGCCGCGCGCTTTCCCTCTGCATCGATTTCCCTTTATCCCGCCGATGTCCGCGACGCCGCCGCACTTGGCCGCGCGGCCGAGCACTTCTGCGCGTTGCATGGCGGCGCCGATATCGTCATTGCAAACGCAGGGATCAGCCGCGGCGCGCTGACCGGTCATGGCGACCTGGAGGCGTTTCGCGAAGTGATGGATACCAACTACTTTGGCATGATCGCGACGTTCGAACCGTTCGTCGCGCGGATGGTTGCCGAGCGGCGCGGCACGCTTGTCGGTATCGCGAGTGTGGCGGGCGTGCGCGGACTGCCGGGATCGGGGGCGTACAGCGCATCGAAGTCGGCGGCGTTGAAGTATCTCGAAGCGCTGCGGGTGGAGATGCGGCCGGCGGGGGTATCGGTGGTGACGATCGCGCCGGGTTATATCGGCACGGAGATGACCCGCCGCAATCCGTATCCGATGCCCTTTCTCATGGATGCCAATGTGTTCGCGAGCAAGACGGCGGATGCCATTGGCAAGAAGACGCGGTTTGCCACGTTTCCGTGGCAGATGCGCGTGGCCGGCGCGCTGCTGCACGTCGTGCCGCGATGGCTTTACGACCGCGTGATGGAGAAGGCGCCGAGGAAACCTCGGGCGGGGGAATAAGTATTAGCGCGGCCAAAGAAAAAGCCCGTCGGACTGAGAATCCGCCGGGCTTTTGACTTAAAGGGATCGCGAGGTCAGAACGCCACGAAAGGCGCATTCCCGTTGGTGCCGAACCCGAAGTACACATAGCGTCCGAAGAAGAACGGCAGGCCGAAGTCGAACAGCGTCGGGAACGAGCCGATGGCGCCGGCCAATCCGTTCAACGCGTAGTTCGTGCCGCTGCCAGCGAGCGTCTTCGCGTTCGCGACCGTGAAGTTCACCGTGCCTGACGTCCCGTTCAGCCCGATAACCGTCGCCGATAACGCCGTCGAGTTCACCGGACAGTAGAAGTCCGTGAAGGTCGTCGTGCACGCCGGCAAGGATGAGTCGCTGAAGAACAGCCCGTTCGAACCCGAGTCAACGATGGTCGTGACCGACGCGCCCTTGTACGTGCCGCTCAGGTTGCCGAATGCCGTTGAACGATAGGACGTGGCGCTGCCCAGCGTATTGTTGCTCTGCGTCCCGATACCAAACACCAGTGTCCCCGTCACCGAAGCCGCCGAGCTTGTCACCGGCGGCAATTGCACGATCACCCCGTTGTTGTTCACGGCGAATTTCGTCACCGGATTCACGACCTGATTGGCCACTGCCACGGCGGTCTGCGAACAATTGGTGCCCGACGGACATGAATAGTAGTTGCTGGTCGCGGCGTTCGCGCAGGCAGCACCGCAATCCGTCGCCGATACACCCACGCCCAGGATCCCGTTCGCACCCAGTTGCCGCGACGTGCTTTCGTTGCTGCCATTGATACAGCCCGATGCCGGAACCGTCGAATCGGCCAGATCGCCTACGACCTGAACCGGAATGGCGCTCGCCGTTTCGCCGCCGATCTTCACGTCGGCAGTACGCACGGTGCCCCATGTGAAGCCATCGGCGAATTGCGTGCATTGCGCGAGCTGGCCGCCGCTCGTCGACTGGTTGATCGGCAGGTTCGTGATGATTTGCGCCGCGGCATCGCTGGCAAGGCGCAGGCCGTACGAGCCGGTATCGACCTGGATGTTGTCGATGGTCTGGCACACGCTCGTGCCGGGCGCACAAACGGTCACGGTCACGTTCGGAATGTTGACGAAGTTCTGTGCGCCGGGGCCGACGGTGATCGGCACCGTGTTCGAGGCAGTCGATGCAATCGGCTGTGCGTTCGGCGTGCCGCTGCTGGAACCTCCACTGCCGCTGCTGCCACCGCTACCGGAGCTGCCGCCGCTGCTGACGGAACTGTTGCCGGAGTCGCCGCCTCCGCCGCCGCAGGCAGCGAGAAACACCGACAGGCTGAGCACGGCGAGCCATCGGAACAAACCGGACTTCAAGGAGAACAGGGACGATGAGTACATCGGACGCATAGTGAAAGTCTCCGTCCGTTATTGGATGTCGCTGGCGCTGACGCCGGCAGGCAAGGCTTGTGGGAGATAAGCCTGGCCGACGAATGCGCCCATGTGGCCACCGGAACGCACGACCAGCGCGCTGCCGGCCACGCTCACGGGTCCACGGCCGCCGCCGTTGGCGCGCTGGTTCTGGATGCCCTGGACGTATTGCGGAAAGTAAGTGCCGAGCAGCGATGGCAAATCAGGAATGCGCGGACCTTGCCACGCAATGCCGAAAACCGTGCCGTCCGCGCCTACGTATTCATTGACCACGGTGCCGACGGCAAGCGTTGTCGTGCGCACGGTAATGGCGCTGGCGGAACTCGCCGATGCTGCCGAACCCGCAACTGCCGCTGCGTGCGATACCGAATTGCTGACCGTAGCGCCGGCCGGCGCCGTCATGGGCGCACCGCCCAGAACCGCATGAGCGGGCGTTACGGCAGCCAAGCTAACCATCAATCCTGCTGCGAGACTAACCAGCGCGCGAGCGCGCCGAAAGCCGAATGAAATGATCGAAGTGTCCACTTCGCTTCTCCGTTCCGATTATTTCAAGCCATGCAATATCTTGCCGTCTGAAACGCTGCGCGAGTGCGCGTCGTTCGTCGAGACGTAAGTATGCCAGCCGAATGCGTCGAACTCGGGAAAGTGAACATATGTTGCAACGCTAAATGCGCCGGGATGGCTGAAATAGGTGTCGTTTTGACGCGCACGGTTGGTAGCTACCTTCCGCGCGCGTCAGATCAGCATGGCGTCAGAAGCCCAGGCTGGCGAGCAGGTCATCGACTTGCGTCTGGTCCTGAACGACGTCGGTGCGTCCCTCGGGATTGATTTGCGGCCCGTTGAGCAGCGTTTCCGGCGTGCTGGACGTATTCGATGCCGCGAGCGCCGCCGCCTGCGCCGCAAACTGTTCACGCCGTTCCGGCGCAATGTTTTCCAGCAGCACGGTGAGCAACTGCTGCTCGATCACGTACACCACGTCGGTGATTTTCTTGATCACCTGGCCGGTCAGATCCTGGAAATCCTGCGCGAGCATGATTTCGAGCAACTGCGCATTGGTCGCGACCGTGTGCACGGGCACTTGCTGCAGGAAACCGCGGGTATCGGCGAGCAGCGTCTTGACGTCGGACTTGTCCTGCGCCGCGCCGTACCATGCTTCCCAACGGGCATCGAGCGCCTGGGCGTCGCGCTGCATGGTTTCCTGAATCGGTTTCGCGAGTTCGATGGCGTTCAGCGCGCGGTCGGCGGCCTGTTCTGTCATCGTCGCGACGTATTTCAAGCGGTCGCGGGCATCCGGCACCATTTCGGCGGCGGCTTCAACCTGTTTGTCGAGGCCGAGTTCGCGCATGGAATCGCGCAGCGTGCGCGTCAACTGGCCAATGCGCGCCAAAATGCGATCGCTCGATGCATCCCCATCCTGCTCGATCGCCGTCAGCGCTTCCTGCGTCGTCATTTCATTCACGATCTCAGCTCCCGGCCTTGGCCATCTTTTCGAGAATCTTCGTGAGCTTCTCGTCGAGGGTCGCGGCCGTGAACGGCTTGACCACGTAACCGCTCGCGCCAGCCTGCGCCGCGGCAATGATGTTTTCCTTCTTCGATTCCGCCGTCACCATCAGCACGGGCAAGTGCGAGAGGGCGGCATCGGCGCGAATCTGCTTGAGCATTTCCAGACCGTCGAGGTTCGGCATGTTCCAGTCGGAAATGACGAACTCGAAACCGCCGCCACGCAGACGCGCAAGGCCGGCTGCGCCGTCCTCGGCTTCATCGACGTTCGAGAAACCTAGTTCCTTCAGCAGGTTTCTGACGATGCGGCGCATCGTCGGGAAGTCATCGACGACCAAAATCTTCATGTTCTTGTCCATCTTCACTGCTCCTTGTATTCCCGTTGTTTCTTCAGGCGGCGCGCACGCCGCGTGGGTATTCGAATTCGTGTGCTCGCGAGGAAGGTCAGACGCGTTGTGCGCGCTCGCCCATGGAATTGAGGCGCGCCATCACGCGCCGGGTCATTTCCGACAACGGCGCGATTTCGCTCACGCCGCCGGTTGCAATGGCTTCGCGCGGCATGCCGAACACCACGCAGCTCGCTTCGTCCTGCGCAAATGTGTACGCGCCGGCTTGTTGCATTTCCAGCATGCCTTGCGCGCCGTCGCGGCCCATGCCGGTCAGGATCACGCCGAGCGCGTTCTTGCCCGCGTGCTGCGCGGCGGAACGGAACAGCACATCCACCGATGGCCGATGCCGGTTGACCGGCGCAGCGTCGGAGAGATGCGCGACATAGTTCGCACCGCTTCTCGCCAGCACGAGGTGAGCGTCGCCAGGCGCGATATACGCGTGGCCCGGCAGCACACGCTCGCCATGCTCGGCTTCCTTCACCGCGATCCGGCACAGGCCGTTCAGACGTTGCGCGAACGACTTGGTGAAGCCTGGTGGCATGTGCTGCGCGATCATCACGCCGGGTGCATCGGGCGGAAGCGGAACCAGGAGTTCGCGGATAGCTTCAGTGCCGCCCGTCGATGCCCCGACGATGATCAGCTTTTCCGTGCTCACCAGCGGGTTGTTCAGGTTGGGCGTGGGTTTCGACGCCGTGACCGAACCGCTTGAACCCGCCGCCGCATGCACGACATGAGGCGTTTGCCTGACACGAGCGCGCGCAGCGGCGCGGATCTTGTCGGCGAGCTTCTCCGAGTATTCGAGCATGCCGTCGCGGATGCCCACGCGCGGTTTCGTCACGAAATCCACCGCGCCGAGTTCAAGCGCGCGCAGCGTGATTTCCGAGCCGCGTTCCGTGAGCGATGACACCATCACCACCGGCATCGGCCGCAGCCGCATCAGCTTTTCCAGGAAGTCGAGGCCGTCCATGCGCGGCATTTCCACGTCGAGCGTGAGCACGTCGGGGTTGTGCTGCTTGATCAGATCGCGTGCGACAAGCGGATCGGGCGCGGTCGCGCACACGTGCATGTCGGGCTGCGAATTGATGATCTCGGTCATCAGGCTGCGCACGAGCGCCGAATCATCGACGCACAAAACGCTGATCTTCGGTTCCGTGCTCCGGGCCGTTGTCATGCTTCCTCCACCGTCTTCATGCGGACGGTTCGCTGCAGGCCGGCTGCGGCACCGAATAGTTCGATGCGGGGTTTATCGGTTGTCCTGGCTTTCGGCTGGCTGAAAAGTTCGACGCGCGCACGCGCCTTGGCCAGCCGCTCGCTGCGCGCTTCGGGCGTTTGCCGCACCAGCGCCTGTTCGCGTTCGACCACGCTCGGGTCTTGCTGCGTGATCAGTTTCTTGACCATCGCCTGGCCGGTTCGCGGCATGAACGCGACCTTGCGCGGATACATGCCCTGCAAGTCCTCAGCCACGATGCGAATCTTTTCCAGCGCGAGATAGCGGCGAACGAACTCGGAATTTCTATCGCCGATATTGATTGTCGTCATACCCGCCAGCACCGCGCCGCCGCCGAATACCTTGGCTTCGAAGCGCTCGCGCCGGCCGCCGCGCTTGATCATCTCGTTGATCAGCACTTCCATGGCGTACGCGCCGTATCGCATGGAATCCGAACTGGACTGCGATGCGTCCGCGCCGTCGTCGGGCAGCATGAAATGGTTCATGCCGCCAATGCCCGCCGTCCGGTCAGTAATGCACGCCGCCACGCACGAACCGAGCACCGTGACGAGCACCATGTTCTCGCCCGTCATGTAGAACTCGTTCGGCAACAGCTTCACGCCCGGGAGCTTGAAGTGGTTGTCGAAATACAGGTTCGTCGCGATCGGCAATGCGCTCATGCCGGTTCTCCGGCGAGCGCCTTCTTCTTGGCGGTTCCAGCAACGGAATCACGCGATAACGCGTACACCGTCTGGCCGCGCAGCTTGAACGCCTGCGTCACATACGTGAAGTTTTCCGAATGCCCGGCGAACAGCAGACCGCCGCTTTTCATCAGCGGCTCGAAGCGCGCGAGAACTTGCGCTTGCGTGGGTTTATCGAAATAGATCATCACGTTGCGGCAGAAGATCGCGTCGAATTGGCCCGGCAGCGCATATTTCGAATCCGTCAGGTTCAGTTGCTCGAACTTCACCATCGCCCGCACTTCCGGGCGGATCTTGACCATGCCGGCGTGCGCGCCCGTGCCTTTCAGGAAGAAGCGCTTGAGCCGGTCATTGCCGAGCGTCTTCACCGAATCGAGCGAATAGACGCCCGCGTCCGCCTTCTGCAACACCTGGCTGTCAATATCCGTCGCGATCACCGTGCACTGGCGCGCGGCCGAGTCGCCAAGCGTTTCCATCAGCGTCATGGCGATGGAATACGGCTCCTCGCCCGTCGATGCCGCCGAGCACCACACAGAAAACGGCTGCGGCCGGCTCTTCGCAAACGTGGCGAGAATCGGAAAGTGATGCGATTCGCGGAAGAACGCGGTCAGGTTCGTGGTCAGCGCGTTGGTGAACGCTTCCCACTCGGCGCTGTCCGGCTGCGCTTCGAGGCGGTCGAGGTAAAGACGGAACGTATCGATGTTGCACGCGCGCAGACGTCGCGCGAGACGGCTGTAGGCCATGTCGCGTTTATGCTCGGACAGCGAAATCCCCGCGCGACGATGAATCAGGTCGCGAATGCGGCCGAAATCGGCACCGGTGAATTCGAAGTCGCGTTCCACTTCCGAACCGTTGCGGGTCCGGTCGCGGGGTGTATCGACGGGTGAGCGCGTTGCCATCATCTAGCCTTTGTTTTGCTGGAACGTGCGGTGGGCCTGCATGAACATCTGCCACTGCCTTAAAAGGTTTCCCAGTCGCCGGCTGCTACTGCAGCGAGCTTCGGAGCTTTTGCTGCGGGTGCGGCGTCTTGAGAGGCCTGAGTCGCTGCAACCATCTTCTCGTTAATCTTATTAACGGCGCGATTGGCCGCGACGTTAGGCCGCGAAACAACTTTTATCGGCGCGATGGCGCGGGTTGCGTGTGCTGACGCTGCAACCGACGGCTCGACGCGGCCTTGCTGAGCCGTGTCGCCGCTGACTTGCCAGTGGCCGACCACGTCCTTCAGCTTGCGCGTCTGTTCTTCGAGCGATGCCGCAGCAGCGGCCGCTTCTTCAACCAGCGCGGCATTCTGCTGCGTCACTTCGTCCATCTGCCCAACCGCGCGGCTCACCTGTTCGATGCCCTGCGACTGTTCGTCGGACGCCGCGCTGATCTCGCTCATGATGTCCGTCACGCGACGCACCGCCTGGACGATCTCGTCCATGGTCGTGCCGGCACGCGCCACGAGTTGCGAGCCGCTTTCCACCTTCGCCGTCGAGTCGCCGATCAGCGACTTGATCTCTTTGGCCGCCGCCGCGCTGCGTTGCGCGAGGCTGCGGACTTCACCGGCCACGACGGCGAATCCCCGCCCTTCCTCTCCGGCGCGCGCCGCTTCGACCGCCGCGTTCAGCGCAAGGATGTTCGTCTGGAAAGCGATCCCCTCGATCACGCCGATGATGTCCACCACCTTGCTCGAACTCGATGAAATCGCGTTCATGGTGTCCACGACCTGCTCGACGACTTCACCACCGCGCGATGCAATGTCAGACGCGTTCACGGCCAGTTGCGAGGCCTGCCGCGCGTTCTCGGCGTTCTGCTTGACCGTGCTGGTCAACTGTTCCATGCTCGACGCCGTTTCCTGCAACGACGCCGCCTGTTCCTCGGTACGTTGGGACAGGTCCGTATTGCCGCTTGCAATCTCACGCGCACCCACATCGATGGATTCCGCGCCGTGATGCACCGACCCGACCATCGCGGTCAAATTCACGCGCATCCGTTCTATACCCGCAAACAGGCGGCCGATCTCGTTGGTTTTATCGGTGTAAGCGGAGCGCGTCAGGTCGCCGCGTGCGATGCGCTCGAAATGATCCACCGCGTCGTTGATCGGCTGCACGATCATGCCGCCCATTGCGAAACGGGTTGCAATCAACGTCAGCACCGCCAGCACCATTACGCCCGTGATCACCTGGATCAGCAACGTGATATTCGCCTGCGTATCCGCGCGCAAGGCATCGGCGTGTTTTTGCGTAAAGTCCACGACCGCGGACGACGCTGTGTCGAGCGAGACGAACATCGGGCTGATCTTCGTGTCGGCGATGGCGTGATACGCGGCCAGGTCGTTCGCGCGGATAGCGACAAACTCCGGATCCACGCCTTCGCGCATCAGCGTGTCGCGCTTGGCGACGACTTCATCGAGCATTGCTTGCGGCAAGGTCGGCTTCGGCGTGGCAAGGAACAGCTTCCAGTTCTCGTTGGATTTATCGAGCAAAAACTGGCCGCGATCGATCGCCTTCTTCGCTTCGTCGGTCTTGCCGGCTTCATCGAGTGAACGCACCCGGTCAAGCGTCACGCGAGCGCGCAGCAAGTACGACGACGCGTCGTTGAGCGCGCGCACCGAGACCATGTCGCTATCCGCCAGCATGGACAACGAATTGCCCGCCGAGCGCAAACCGTTCAGGGACAGCGCAGCCACCACGGCGGCAAAGCCTACGAACAGCAAGCCCACGAGGGTCAGCGTGGTACGAATCGACCAGTTCTTAAGCATGTCTTTCTTCCAAACGTGGGATCAAGCCGCGACGGAGTCGATCAACTCCATCTCCTTGCTCGTCATCAATTTTTCGATGTCCATCAGGATCAGCATGCGGCCATCGACCGTGCCGAGTCCCGTCAGATACTCGGTCGTGAGCGTCGCGCCGAATTCCGGCGCCGGCATGACCTGATCAGCCTGAAGCGTGAGGACGTCGGACACGCCGTCGACCACCATGCCAACCACGCGATGCGCCACGTTCAGGATGATCACGACCGTCTGGTTGTCGTATTCGACACGACCGAGATTGAACTTGATGCGCATATCGACGATCGGCACGATGATGCCGCGCAGGTTGATCACGCCCTTGATGAACGTCGGCGCATTCGCAATGCGCGTGACGTTGTCGTAGCCGCGAATTTCCTGCACCTTCAAAATGTCGATGCCGTACTCTTCCGCGCCCAGCGTAAAGACCAGGAATTCCTGTCCGGCCGCTTCGGCTTGCGTGGAAGCGCGTTGAACGTCGCGGCGCTGCGCCGCGGAAGTGATGGATTGAATGTCTGCTGCCATTTTTAGCTCCCGGAGTTCGGTTGTTTGGTTACTGCGTCAATGCGTTGATGCTTAATGTGTGAGCGACGCCACCGCGCCATGCGCCGTGCGGTTTTCACGATTTAGCGCCGCCACGTCCACGATCAGCGCGACGCTGCCGTCGCCGAGAATGGTTGCAGCCGAGATGCCGTGCACCTTGCGGTAATTCGTTTCGAGGTTCTTAACCACCACTTGCTGCTGCCCGACGAGCTCATCGATCAACATGGCAAAACGCCGTCCCTCGGACTGGATGATCGTAATGATTCCCTGCGTGGGTTCGGTGCGTGCGTCGCTGACTTCGAACACCTGGTGCAGCGCGACCAGCGGCAAATATTCGCCACGCACGCGCACCACGCGCTCGCCGCCCGCGACGGTGTAGATATCGTCGGCAACGGGTTGCAGCGACTCCATCACGAAGTTCAGCGGCAGGATGAAAATTTCGCTGCCGACCTTCACCGACATGCCGTCGAGAATCGCCAGCGTCAGCGGCAAAACAATACGCGTGGTCGTACCCTTGCCCTCGCGCGACTGGATTTCCACGTGGCCGCCCATCGCCTGGATGTTGCGTTTAACCACGTCCATGCCAACGCCACGGCCGGAGATATCCGTGACTTGATCGGCAGTGGAAAAGCCGGGCATGAAGATGAGTTGCCAGACTTCGTCGTCGGACATCGACTCGCTGACCTGCATGCCTTGCTTCATCGCCTTGGCGAGGATCTTGTCGCGGCGCAGGCCCGCGCCGTCGTCGCTGACTTCGATCACGATGTTGCCGCCGTGATGCGCCGCCGACAGCACCAGTTGCCCCGCCGCGGCCTTGCCGGACGCGCGACGCGCTTCAACGGTTTCAATGCCGTGATCGAGCGAGTTGCGCACGAGGTGCGTCAACGGGTCGATGATGCGTTCAATCAGGCTCTTGTCGAGTTCCGTCGCCTGACCGAACGTGACGAGTTCGACTTCCTTGCCGAGCTTCGCGGCGAGATCCCGCACGAGACGCGGGAAACGGCTGAAGACGTAATCCATCGGCATCATACGGATGGACATCACGGCTTCCTGCAAGTCGCGCGCATTGCGCTCGAGTTGCGCCATGCCGTTGAAGAGGCGGTCGTGCAGCGCGGGATCGAACGTGCTCGTGGTTTCGGCGAGCATGGCTTGCGTGATCACGAGTTCCCCGACGAGGTTGATCAACTGATCGACCTTTTCAACGCCCACGCGAATCGAACTGCCTTCTGCAGCAGCCGGCGCCGCTGCGGCGCGCGCCTTGGGAGCTTCGGCCGGAGCCGAAACCGGTGTGTTTGCGCGGGACTCGGCGGCAGCAGATGCAGCCGCCGCCGGTTCCGTCTTCTCTGCCTGGGGCGCTTTTTCTGCCACCTCTTTGATTTCTTCCACGGCTGCGACCGGCGTTTCATCCACCGATGCGCTCGACGCATTGCCGCGACCAATCGAAATCTGCGAATCATCGATCACGAAACAGCACACGGCAACGATGTCATCCGCCGATACATCCGAGTCCAGCCACAACGTCAGGTCACCGCCCGACTTCTTTTCCCCGACGACTGTCCCCAGGTTTCCAAGCTCCTCGGTCAACAGAGCCTGGTCCTTCTCCCCTACCCCACGTAACGTGATTTTCAGATGCGGGCCGGTGTCAGCGCTCGCGTCCGTGGATTCCGGCGCGGACGGAAACTCCGTCCAGTCGCCCTCTTCTTCCACGGCTTCGTTTGCCTGCTCGACCACGTGCGCGGGCGGCTCGTTCGGACCCAGCGCCATCGCGACTTGCGCGAGGTCCTGGGCGATCGCGGCTTGATCGGCGAGAGACGGTGTTGGTTCCGTAGCGGCTTGAGGCGCGTGGCCCGCGTCGTTACACGCGTCGTTGTCCCGCAGAAATTCGAGCTTCGTGCAGATCGCCTTTGCGGCGGCCGCATCCGGTTCCGCGCTTGCACGGTAAGCACTCAACTGATCCGACAACACGTCCTTGGTTTCAAGGAAGGTATCGATCATGTCGCGGCGCAAGACCAGCTCGTTGTTACGCGCACGGTCTAGCAGCGATTCGAGAATGTGCGTGGTCTCGGTCAGCGCCGAAAAACCGAACGTCGCCGCGCCGCCCTTGATGGAATGCGCCGCGCGGAAAATCGCGCCGAGGTCCTCGGGATCGGGGTTCGCCAGATCCAGCGCGAGCAGCAATTGCTCCATGTCTGCGAGCAGCTCGTCGGCTTCGTCGAAGAATGTTTGATAGAACTGCGTAATGTCGAGTGTCATGCCTGGGTCACCACCGGATGCCTTGTCTGTCGTCGCTATGCGCGTCGTAATTGCTTGTGCTTTGTCTCGTGCTGCGTGTTTCAGTGCTTGAGTGCTTCACTGCTTCAGTGCGACTGCTCGGCGTCCGACAACGTCGCGACCAGTTCGGTCAGCATGTCGGGATCGATCGGTTTTTCGATCCAGCCCGTCGCGCCCGCTTCGCGCGCCGCCGCCTTGAACTGGTCGCTGGATTCGGTCGTCAGCACGAGGATCGGCGTATTCGCATATGCACGATGCCCGCGCAGCTTCACGATCAGGTCGAGCCCGCTCATGGCCGGCATGTTCTGGTCGGTCACGATGAGGTCGAACTGTTCGGCGAGCGCCGCTTCGTAGCCTTCGGCGCCATCGGCGGCAACTTCCACGCGATACCCCGCCGCCACGAATGTCGCCGAGAGGACTTTGCGCATTGAAGCGGAATCGTCGATTGTCAGAATGTTCTTGATCATGGTTTTGTCGTACCCGGTCCGATGTTTTGAGGCTTTTCCTGAAGCTGGCTACCTGGCCGCCGCTTTGCTCGGCACGAGCGCGCCGAGTCCAGGCGTGGCATTGCCAGCGTTAAGGGGATTGCTGGTAATCGTGGTCGCGGCGGTTTCGTCGCGTGTCATCGACTCTTCCGATTTGCGATTCAAAACGAGAATGCTGATGCGGCGGTTTTCCGGATCGAGGGCGTCCTGCTTGTTCAGGTTTTGCGTCGATGCCAACCCGATCACGCGCAAGACCTTCGCTTCATCCATGCCGCCCGAAATCAATTCGCGGCGCGATGCGTTGGCACGATCCGCCGATAATTCCCAGTTGCTGTAGCCCTTCTCGCCGCCCGCGTATTGCGTGGCGTCGGTATGTCCCTGCACGACGATCCGGTTCGGCACGTCGTTGAGCGCCTTGCCGATTTCGCGCAGGATGTCGCGCATGTACGGCTGCACGGAATTGCTTGCAAGGGCGAACATCGGCCGCTTTTGTGTATCGACAATTTCAATGCGCAAACCTTGCTGCGTCGAATCGATGCGAATCTGCTGGCGAAACTGGCGCAACACCGGATTCGCATCTATCGCCGACATCAGCTTGACCTGCAGGTCGTGCAAGCGCGCCTGATCTCGGCGTTCGAGTTCGCCTTGCGCGTCTCTAAGCGTTTGTTCATCAATGCGATTCGAGCGCCGCGTGCCGTCGCTCATGCGTGTCGTACCTTGCTCGGGGCTGGAGATATCGCGTCCGCCGCCGTTGAGAATGCTCGAGTCCATGCCTGAACTCTGCCCGCCCATGATGGCGTTCTTGAGCGGCATGTTGAAATACTCCGCAATGCCCTGGCGCTGCACTGGCGACACCGCGCTCAGCAGCCACATGAGCAGGAAGAACGCCATCATCGCGGTCATGAAGTCAGCGTACGCGAGCTTCCACGCCCCGCCGTGATGCGCTTTCTTGCTCGATACGATCCGTTTGATGAAGATCGGGCGATCGGTCTTGTCGGACATGGCGGATTCTCCGGGAGCGCGTTCTCGCGTGAAGGCGTTACTTGGCCTTCACGCGGCGCACGTGTTCTTCCAGTTCGGAGAACGACGGACGCTCGGTGGAGAAAAGCACCTTGCGGCCGAACTCGACCGCAATAGCCGGGGCATAACCGTTCAGGCTCGCGAGAATCGTGACCTTGATGCACTGGAACATCTTCGTCGACTCGGCCACGCGCTGCTCCGCAACGCTCGCCAGCGGCCCGATCAACCCGTACGACAACAAGATGCCGAGGAACGTCCCGACCAGCGCCTGCGCGATCATTTCGCCGAGAATCGCCGGCGGCTGATCGGCGGATGCCATGGTATGGACCACACCCATCACGGCCGCGACAATGCCGAACGCAGGCATTGCGTCGCCGACCTTGTGGAGCGCCTGCGCCGGGCCTTCGCCTTCGGCGTGATGCGTTTCGATTTCCTCGTCCATCAGGCTTTCGATCTCGAACGCGTTCATGTTGCCGCCGACCATCAGGCGCAAATAATCGGTCAGGAACTCGACGATATGGTGATCCGCGAGGATCTTCGGATACTGCGCAAAGATCGGGCTTTTAGCCGGATCGTCGATGTCGGATTCCAGCGTCAGCGTGCCTTCCTTGCGCGCCTTGGCAAGCAGCACGTAGAGAAGCGCCATCAGCTCCATGTACACATCCTTGTTGTACTTGGAGCCTTTGAAGAGTGTCGGGATCACGCGCAGCGTGGCCTTGATCGTCTTCATGCCGTTGCCGAGGATGAAAGCGCCGACACCCGCACCTGCAATCATCAGGATTTCAACGGGTTGGACCAGCGCGCCCAGATGCCCGCCTTCCAGCGCATAACCGCCGAAAACCGACAAAAGCGTCACTAGTGTTCCGATGAAAATCAGCACAATCGAATCCTCATGGTTGCAGCGGCGAAACCGCCGTTAAGTGGTTTACGGCACGAGGCTGGAAAACTTTGAAGGGAAATGGGCGGCGCGAAACCGGCTGCGTCTTTATTGGCGGGGCGATTACCGTGTAAGGTGATTCACGGGCAACGCAAAATCCCGTGAACAAATCGGGCAAACCTGCCGATTTGTCGTCCAACTTCTGCAAAACCCGCTTTCGATTTACCTATCAAGCGCATCTTTTCTTACAACGCGGGCGCATTGATTGTTTAACGGCACCGTCCGGCAATTACTTTGCAAAACCGCTTCGAATTGACCCGGTTTGGTGGCTGAAACCATACGAGGCGGGCTGTGGTGCCTTTCGCACGCTTGGCACAGGCATTGCTCATTGTTGCGTCCTGGGCATCGCATCAAGTCCGACGCAGCCTGTCGATAGTCATGCAATCGCCCGCCAGGCAAGGACCTCAGCCGTTGTTAGCAATTCGTAACCAGCGGTGTTTCGCCCTGTAACAAGGTTAAGCGTTTGCAAAATGACTCGGCGATAACCGCAGTCATCTTGATAATGGGTCGTAAGGGATAACCCGATTCACCCGGGTCCGATTTCCAACGGGGGCGGCAGCATAGAGGCTGGCCCGTCCGCAAGGCTTCAGCGGGTTTCTATCGGAAACCGTATTTCGAAGCCGCAACGAACAGGAGAGTCACGTTATGCGTATCGCACAAATTGCACCCTTGCACGAAGCAGTTCCTCCGAAGTTCTACGGCGGCACCGAGCGCGTTGTCTCGTATTTGAGCGACGCCCTGGTTGATCTCGGTCACGACGTGACGCTCTTTGCAAGCGGCGATTCGGAAACCAAGGCGACGCTTGACGCCGCATGGCCGCGTGCGCTGCGCCTCGACCCGACCATCCGTGACTGGAACGCGCCCCACGCGCTGCTGCTCGAGAAGGTTCGCCGCCGCGCGCATGAGTTCGACGTGCTCCACTTCCACCTCGACTACATGCCGTTTTCGACGTTCTCGCAGATGGATACACCGTTCGTGACCACGCTGCATGGCCGTCTCGACTTGCCCGAACTGCAGCCGGTTTTCGATGCATTTCCGGAAGCGCCGGTCATCTCGATTTCGGATTCGCAGCGCCAGCCGCTGCCGCAGGCCGCGTGGCTAAATACCATTTACCACGGGTTGCCGCAGGATCTCCTGACGCCGCAAAAGCACAAGAAGCCGGAATACCTCGCCTTTCTCGGCCGTATCTGCCCGGAAAAGCGCGCCGATCTGGCAATACAGATCGCAGCGCAAACCGGTCTGCCGCTGAAAATAGCCGCAAAGGTTGACAAGGTTGACCAAGAGTATTTCAAGAGCACGATCGAGCCGTTGCTTTCCAGCGCAAATGTAGAATTCGTCGGCGAAATCAACGAGCAGCAAAAGCCGGAGTTCCTATCGGGCGCCAAGGCGCTCCTGTTCCCGATCGACTGGTCGGAGCCGTTTGGTCTTGTGATGATCGAAGCCATGGCGTGCGGTACGCCGGTAATCGCATTCAATCGCGGTTCGGTCCCGGAAGTCATCGATCACGGCGTGACGGGCTTTATCTGCGAAGACGTGCAGGGCGCAGTTGGCGCACTTCAGCGACTCGATGAACTGTCGCGCACCGAAATCCGCGCGCAGTTCGAACGCCGTTTCTGTGCAAGCACGATGGCGCAGAATTATGTCGACAGCTATACCGCCCTGCTTCAGGCGGCAAAGCGCCCGATGCTGCGCCAGGTTGCAGTAGGCTGATCGAGGAACGCCGATTAATCCGATGTTGCGATCCATAAAGATTCGACATCGGAGAGTTTTTGATTTACTTAGCTGGAATAAATCGCGTTATTGCAGCGCAAAAAAATCCACCCGCAACAGGGTGGATTTTTTGTATCCAGAGACACCAGCGGGGCCTTTTTCGCAGTTTGTCCCGATGCACGGCTTTGTCAGGAATGCTCCTGATTAATCAAGAAACGCTCCCGGCTTTTACCCACGATCCACTTCGGCGGTTTGCCACGGCCACTCCACGTATTACCTGACTTGGGATCCTGGTAGACCGGTGGCAATGGTTCTTTCTTCGGCGGGCGCCCGCGGCGTACAACCGTCAGCCCCAAATCCTGTGCGGTAAGCCCATACTCAACGATCTTCCGCCGTATATCCACGAGTACAGCTTCCAGTTCCGTGCGGCGCGCTTCTTCGGCCTGCTCCTGAAGTTTGGCTATTTGCGCCTTCAGCTCAATGTATTGCGACATTTCCAATCCCTTTTCAATAGGCAGCGATTATTGAGAAGCCTAACGATATCGAATAAAAGATGCAACGGTTGCCAACGCAATTGCAGAAAGTCCCAAACAACTTAAGAAGATTCTTGAAACTATAGGCCAATCTTAATAGGACTTGCCTTAGTTCTGGCTGATTTGACAATTGTTGACAACTACTGCCGATACTCGGATTACACTGCCTACCCGCTGTATTTGGTCGTCAATGTAATAGCGATCACACGCAGCGAAAACGTTTCAGTTTTTTATATATTTTTAGGACTTCGAATCATGCGATTGGGACAGCGCCTCGGCGCAGAAATGTTTGGTACGTTCTGGCTCGTGCTGGGCGGCTGCGGAAGCGCCGTACTTGCCGCTGGATTTCCTCAACTTGGTATTGGCTTTGCGGGCGTCTCGCTCGCGTTTGGCCTGACCGTGCTCACCATGGCTTATGCCATCGGCCACATCTCCGGTTGCCACCTGAACCCGGCCGTAAGCGTTGGCTTGACCGTCGCCGGCCGCTTTCCGGTTCGCGATCTGGCTCCGTACATTGTCGCGCAAGTGATTGGCGGCATTCTCGGCGCGTACGTGCTGTATGTGATCGCAAGCGGTTCGCCGACCTTTGAACTCGGCGGTTTCGCGACCAATGGCTTTGGCGACCAATCGCCTGGTCATTACTCGATGATGGCCGCGCTCGTCTGCGAAGTGGTCATGACGTTCTTCTTCCTGTTCGTCATCCTTGGCGCAACCGACAGCCGTGCGCCCGCCGGTTTTGCACCGATCGCAATCGGCCTGTGCCTGACGCTGATCCACCTGATCTCGATCCCGGTGACCAACACGTCTGTGAACCCGGCTCGCTCGACCGGCCCGGCATTGTTCGTCGGCGGCGCGGCAGTGGAACAACTGTGGCTGTTCTGGGTTGCACCGATCATCGGCGCGATCATCGCGGGTGTGGTTTATCCGCTGCTGACCGGCGCGAAGAAACGGGCGCTTGCATCGGCCTGATTCACAGCAAGTCGATTGAGGAAAAACGGGCGCCCGGCGCCCGTTTTTTTATTGAGTTCGCGGTTTCAACCGTTTAAACCAGCCAGGCAATATGAATCGGCTGCGACAAATGTAATGTGCGTTTACTGCTTTTCGAATCTGGAAATGCTGGCCGTCAGCGCCGCACGCTGTTCCATCAACCGCAACGCTTTTACCATCATGGTTTTTGCACCCATGCCAGCCACGCTTTAATCCCGCATACTCCCTTTCGCAAAACTTTCACCCGGTAACAACTCGTCGATACTCGTAAGACGACGGATGCGTACATTGGATTCATGCGACACGCGTCGCCCATAAGGGAGAACACCATGAAACGCATCGTTACGCATCTGCTAGTTGCCGCTGGTCTCGCGTTAGGTGCAGCAGGAGCTGCGCAGGCGCATACGGATTTGAATATCGGCTTGTCGCTTGGCGCACCGGCTTATGCAAGGCCCGCGGCAGTCTATGTACAACCGTCACCCTATTACCGTTCGCCGCCCGCCTGGCGTCATCACGACGAACAGCGCTGGGGCGGACCGGACCGGGGCCGTTGGGATCGTACGGGCTGGGACCATCGCGGCGGCAATTATGGCGGCGATAGTCGCGGCGGATGGAATCATCGCGGATAAGGATCCGGAGTTTCGCCAGATCTAAAAAAAGGAGCGGCCGTATGGGCGCTCCTTTTTCATTATTCGCGTCTGGCCGTGTTAATCACCAGCGGCGATTTTGTCGCTCATGCCGAACAAACTGCGCAGCTGATGTGCGACCCCTGCCTCGAAGTTATTGCCAGTTCTCGGGATATTCGGCAGGCGTTTGACCAGATCAGGATTCGCGTTTTTCATCATGAATGGACGTCCGGCGGTTTCAAGCAAGTCGATATCGTTCATGTTGTCGCCGAACGCCACGCAATGCGCGGTATCGATATCGAGCCGGTCCAGCACGAATCGCAATGCCTTGCCCTTGGATACATCCGACGTCATCACCTCCAGGCAATCCGGCATTGAAAAGGTCACGTAAATGGAATCGCCGAATTCACGTTCGAGATTCGCCGCGGTCACCTTCAAATCTTCCGGATCACCAATATAAAGCACCTTCGCAATGTTCTCGCCGTCGTGCTGGCGCAGATCCATGACGTCATAGTTGAATCCCGAATCCTGGTGAAATTCGAGCAAGGTCGGCGCATGTCGGTCGATCAGCCAGGCGTCGTCGGCGAACAGGTTCACGATCACACGCTCGTTGCCCGTCAAATCCGGCTGGACGAGCCGGCGCACGGCTGAAGGCGCAATGTCACGCGCGTAAATGCGCTCGTTGTCGGGCGCGTGGATGCGGGCGCCGTTCGACGTGATGAGATACGCTTCGATACCCAGCACCATTCGAATCCCCACCACGTCCCGGTAATGCCGCCCCGTGGCGATAATGAAACGCACCCCTTGCGCTTCAAGTTCGCGGACCGTTTCGACAGTGAACGGGTCGACCTGATGGTCGCTGTTGAGCAAGGTGCCGTCGAGATCGGTTGCGATGATCGAATACATGGGAAGGCGCTTCCTTTTAGCCGTTAGGACTCTGTCATTCTAGCGCGCTGCCCGCCCTTCCCCCGCCGCCGCGCGGTGAGCCAGTTGCAGCGCGCCCGCTGCTGAGTCCGCAAGCGGTACTCGCAAGCGGGCGCGAAGCGTCTCCGGCACAAACGGTTCGAGCGGGCTCGCAAGACCGCCGCACAATGCCACCGGCATTACCTTGTCGGGGTCGAGCGCCGCCACCATCGTCTCGATCTCGCGACCCGCCTCCTGAAGCAGCCGCTCGGCGAACGGATGATTTCGATGCTGGAAGATCGTGGGTGCGAGCGTGGCATAGGCGGTCTGGTTGGCAGCGCTCAGCCACACCACCAGACCATCGCGATCGGCGACATTGGTGCATTCAAGCAGCGCATGGGACCAGTCGTCAGCCGGCGCGCGCCCATCCAGGACGCGCTGCAGATGCACCGCCGCGCGCATGCCGAGCCATGCGCCGCTCGCTTCATCGCCGCTCGGAAACCCATAGCCGCCCGCAATCGCGACTTGCCCCTGCGTATCAAGCGATGCCGCAATGCTGCCCGTACCCAGCGCCACGATCACGCCAGGCTCGCCGCCGTGAGCGCCCAGGAGCGTAGTCAATGCGTCGCTTTCTACGACAAGTGCGCATCCATCCGGCGCACTTTCATGAAACTGGGCGAGCCAGCCAGCGTGGTTCACGCCGGCCAGGCCGCAGCCGAGCGCACAGGCTTGCCATTCGAACGGCAAGCCCGCCGAACCGAACGCGCGTGAGATCGTTGAGTCGATCGCTTTCCAGGCGCGCTCGACGCCAAGTCCAAGCCCTGAAGGTCCACCCGACGCACGAGCGAGTTCGACGCCGTTTGCGTCGGCCAGGACAACACGCGTGCCGCTGCCGCCGCCATCGACGCCGATGAGATAAGAGTATGAGTGGTTTGAATTAGTCATGCCGGAAGCTTAACGGCCCGGCGCCGGCACCGCCACTCAGCCGAATGGGATACCACTTGAACGCAAGACCGCATCACCGACCATGCCATTCGGCCGACTGTTCCGCGCAAAGCCTTCCGCCTATGCTGATCGAACGTTCACCATGCATCCCCTGAATCAGCCATGACAAAACCTAAGAGATCAGCCCAGCCCAACGAAACTCCCGAGCCGCACCGCTGCGGCTGGGTGAGCACGCCGGCCCTCGCCCACTATCACGACACGGAATGGGGCGTCCCCTCGCACGACGATCGTCATCTCTTCGAAATGCTCGTGCTCGAGGGCGCTCAGGCCGGCTTGTCCTGGTCAACAATTCTTAACAAGCGCGAGGGCTACAAGACGCTGTTTCACAACTTCAATATAGACAGGGTTGCCGCCTTCTCGGAAAACGATGCAGCCAAACTCCTGCTCGACGCCCGCATCATCCGCAACCGGGCGAAGATCGCATCCGCTGTCGCCAACGCTCGCGCGGTACAGCGAATTCAGGCTGAGCACGGCTCCTTCGCGGCATTCGTGTGGTCGTTTGTCGGCGGCACGCCCGTCGACACTCCGCGTGCTTTGTACTCGCACGCGCCGGCCTCCACGGAAATATCGGACGCATTGAGTCGCGCGCTGAGGAAATTCGGTTGTACGTTCGTCGGATCGACCACGTGCTACGCCTTCATGCAAGCAACCGGCATGGTCAACGACCACGAAGCCGCCTGTTTCTGCCGTTCGGACTACGCTCTACCGGGTGCAAAGCGTCCATCCGCCAAAAAGCCATCAGTTTAAGAAATTCATTGCCACGGGTTTGCAGCTCAGATATTGCGTTTTCGCAACAAACTTCGTTGTTTAAGGCATCCTCAGGGAAAATCCCGACGGCAATGCTTTTTGGCGGGTAGAAAACGCTCTGGAGCCTTTACTACAAAGCCGCGTCGGCCGGCCACCGGCCGTGCAGAAACCCGGGCAGCATGTCAAAATTGCGACCTACTGAGTGCCGGCACCCATTTTTTACCGGGAAGAACCGCTATAAATTAAGTGCGAACTGGTTTTGCAGCGCGTGAACGGCTTATTTGCCATCAGTCGCGATGTGAGGCTGGCCGAAGCGTGCTTGGTCCTGGCGGGCGGTATTGCAGGAAAGCGAATGGCGAATCGAAAAACGCGGATTGTGTGGCTCACCGCGCTAAGACGACCCGAATCGCGTCCGATACTGATAACGCTGTTTGATGACACCCACGAAGCGCCGCGATGTCGGTGCAGGGGAAAGCAGAATGAAAAACCTCAACTTTTTGACGCATCAGGAAATCTTCGATAGCGCCGTGCACCACTTGTTTGGCCAGGGTCAGGCAGCTTTGCTGCCGCGAGGCGGCGGCGCATATCGCGGATACTGCGGCGGCTGTCCAGTAGGCAGCTTCATCAAGCCGCGAGACTACATGACAGCGATGGAAGGCGTGCCTATCCGCTACATCGACAAAGGTCCCGAGTCTGTGCCTTCGTATATGGATGTCGGCGTGACAGCGTTGAAGCGGGCGTTGTTGCGCTCGAATATCAATGTCTACGACCCGACTACCGTCGAATTGCTCAGTTGCCTGCAGAACGTGCACGACGTATTCGGCAAATGGGAATGGCGCGAGCGGTTTGCATCGATTGCACGCCAGTTCAATCTGTCGGCGGAACGGTTGAAGTCAGCGGCTTGAGTTCAAGGACACTGCCTGGCTCCGTCGAGGTTCCAGGAAATGCATCAATTAGAACAACGAGTAACGCAATGTTAACGGCAAGAGACATCTACGAACGCGTGAGCGCGCATCTGCTCACGCAGCGGGCCGTGTCGGAGGATGACAACGGTTCGTGCCGGCTTCGCAGCAGCGACGGCCGCAAATGCGCTATCGGGTCGCTGATTGCTGACGACGTGTACCAGCCGGACATTGAAGGCATTGGTATCTCGTACTACCGGAACGCGAGAGACGGATCGCTATTGCGGGCGCTGTATGCATCCAACGTGAATGCCTACGATCCTGAAATTGCCGAGCTGCTGATCGAGCTGGAAGAAGTTCACGACGACTTCCGCGTCGACGAATGGCCGCAGGTCCTGGCTCGCTTGGCGGAGCGCCACGCCTTCGTCTGAAAAGCACAGCACGGCTGCCACAAAGTACAAAGCAAAACACGAAGCGCAAAGCAGAACACAAAGCAAAACGGCGATGCAACCCTTTCGGGCAGCATCGCCGTTCTGCTTTGTTGCGGCCCAGACTGAGGCCGCAACATGCCAAGAATCAGTGAAGCTTCTTGGGCAGCATCTGGCTGCGCAGACGCTTGCGCAGGCGGCTAACTGCAGCCGCTTTCTTGCGCTTGCGTGCTGTCGTCGGCTTCTCGTACGACTGGCGTTCGCGAAGTTCGGCGATCAGGCCGTTCTTTTCGATGGTCCGGCGAAAGCGACGGATCGCAACGTCGAACGGCTCATTTTCTTTCAAAACAATAGTGGTCATGGAAGTCCTAAATCGCTAATACGTTTTTCTGACTGCGCGGCGAAGCGTAACCAAACGGGCTTACGCCGCGCGCCGGCACTCCGATCGTCCACCCAACGCGGCGAACACGAGCAAAGCGGCCACGGAGGCCGGAAAAGAGAGAGGTGGGATTTCACCGCCGATCACGGCATGCGCATTCCCTGGAATCCGGAACAGCGCACTTCGGGCCGCCAGACGTCGCGAAAAGCTGCGACGTCATCGGGCAAAAATCTCGATTCGGGCGAGATGTTATCAGATCGTCGACGTATCGCCAACCCCGCAAAGCCGGTTTGCGGGGCGCAACTCCATGAAAATCCGAAGTTTTTCAGGCATTTATGCGAAAACTTACGCCGGATCACTGACCTCCGTCAGCAACGCAATGTCTTCAGACTTGAGCGTGATGCGCGTGGCTTCGGCAAGATTTTCGAGCTGTTTGACCGAAGTCGCGCTGGCAATCGGCGCTGTCACGCTTGGACGTGCGATCAGCCATGCGAGCGCAATTGTAGCGGGCGCGACGCCGTGGCGGTCGGCGACCTTGACGAGCGCATCGATGATCCGCAAGCCGCGATCGTTCAGATAACCCGAGACCTTGGAACCGCGCGCAGCGTTCTCCGTATCGGCTTTGGACCGGTATTTTCCGCTCAGGAAACCGCTCGCCAGGCTGTAGTACGTCACCACAGAGACTTTATGCGCCGCCGCGACCGGCTCCTGGTCGCCTTCGTAACCTGCGCGATCGTAGAGGTTGTATTCCGGTTGCAGCACCTGATAACCCGGAATGCCCTCCTTTTGAGAGATCTTCAGCGCCTCTTCCAGCCGTTCGCCCGTGTAGTTCGATGCCCCGATCACCCGCACCTTTCCGGCTGCAATCAGCTTCTGATAGGCGCCGAGCGTGTCGATGAGCGGCGTTTTATCGTCGTCGAGATGGGAGAAATAGACGTCGATGTAATCCGTCTTAAGCCGCTTGAGCGAGTCGTTCACGGCCGCTTCGATGTTCGCCGCCGACAGCCCCGGCCGCGTGCTCAGCATGCCTACCTTGGTGGCGAGCACGACCTTGTCGCGCTTGCCGCTCTCCTTCAGCCACTTGCCGATGATCGTCTCCGATTCACCGCCCTGGTGGCCTTCGACCCAGGCCGAGTAGACGTCGGCGGTATCGATGAAATTGAGGCCGTGGTCGACAAAAGCGTCGAGAAGGGAGAAGGACGTGCGTTCGTCGGCGGTCCAGCCGAACACGTTGCCGCCAAAGACGAGCGGCGCGACCTTGAGGTCCGAGGTACCGATGGTGCGGTGTTGCATGGTGGCTCCTGACGTGTGCAATCAAGGGAATGCTGCGAAAAAGAATACCCGTGAATCTCCATGCCCGCAGGCGGTGTGCCATTGCAAACCCCTTACGGCAAGACTATCTCCAGCGTTCAAGGCATTCCTTCTACAAATGATTTTCGAATTCCTCAAGTTTTTTTGTGAGGGGCCGCTAACCCAAGTAGGCGGCCGGCTAACACGCTCGGAACCGCCAGGCAACAGGACGGCGTAGTAGCCAAAAACAGCCCTTTTAGCTCACATAGCTTTTTCAGGAGAAATCCAAATGATCGGTATTAACAGCAATATCAACTCGCTGGTCGCTCAGCAAAACCTGGGCAGCACGCAGAGCGCGCTGTCGTCGGCAATCACCCGCCTGTCGTCGGGCAAGCGCATCAACAGCGCCGCGGACGACGCAGCAGGACAAGCCATTGCGTCGCGCATGACGTCGCAGATCAACGGCCTGAACCAAGGTGTATCGAATGCGAACGACGGCGTTTCGATGACGCAAACGGCATCGAGCGGTCTGAGCCAGATCACGGACAACCTGCAACGTATTCGCCAACTGGCTGTGCAAGCTTCGAGCGGTTCGCTGTCGTCGACCGACCAGGCAGCGCTCCAGTCGGAAGTGTCGCAGCGTATCAGCGAAATTAACCGTATCTCGTCGCAAACCACGTACAACGGCACGAACTTGCTGGACGGCTCGGCTGGCGTGAAGAGCTTCCAGGTTGGCGCGAACGTGGGCCAGTCGATCAGCGTGGATCTGGGTGCATCGGCTAACGTGTCGGCATTGCAGCTTGGCGGCGGTGTTCCGCAAAAGGGCACGGCAGTTGGCAGCATCGACGGTCTGTCGCTGGATGCAACCGGCAAGTATGTCGCAGCCACCGCAACTTCCCCCGCAGCCATTACGACGGTCAACGTCATTGCCGACGGCAAGGGCGGTTATACCTATACGGACCAAAACAACAAGGACTTGGGCGACGGCACGGCGACGGCACCTAATACGTTCCTGGCCTCGAACGTCATCACGACGACGGCCGGCAAGAGCACCCTCGCCGCCACGGCGCTGTCGCCGGCAGTTGTCGGGCCGCCCGCAGTTGCAGCCGGCACCGCAACGGCGCAGCAAACCAGCGAACTTGCATCGTTCGACGCCAATGCCGCACCGCCGCAAGTGTCCGCAATCGACATCAGCACGACGAACGGCGCATCGAGCGCTATTGAATCGATCGACAATGCGCTGAACACCGTCAACGCACTGCAATCGCAACTGGGCGCTGTCCAGAACCGTTTCAGCTCGGTAGCCACGACGCAGCAAGCACAATCGACGGACTTGTCGTCGGCTCAATCGCAAATCACCGACGCGGACTTCGCGCAGGAAACCGCGAACCTGAGCAAGGCGCAAGTGCTGCAGCAAGCAGGTATCTCGGTGCTGGCACAGGCCAACTCGCTGCCGCAACAAGTACTGAAGCTCCTCGGCTAAGCATTTTGGCCGATGCAGTAACCGGCGCGCACCGCTTACAATGCGCGCCGGGTGAAACACCCGCATCACAGCGGTAGTTGCAGCAAAAAGAAGCAAAAAAACCGCTGGGAGGCTTGCCTCCCAGTTCGCGTTTCCGGAATTTATCGAGCGTTTTCCGGCCCACGCACGAACGGAGCAATGCATGAGCACGATATCTACATCGTCAACCGGTTCAACCGTTGACCCGAACAGCGCGGTCCAGCAGGCCGCACAGTCGATCATCAGCGGCTCGACCGGCTCGACCATGGACGTGAACTCCCTGGTCACCGCGCTCGTCAATTCGAAAATCGCGGGCCAGACGGACACTCTCAATAGCAAGACCACCACGGACAACACGCAGGTCACGGCGCTCGGCACGCTGAAATCGGTGATGTCCCTGCTGCAGACGTCTCTTTCGGCTCTCTCGGACGGCACGACGCTCTCTGCCTTCACGGCGACAGGCGACGGCAAGGGCATCACGGCGAAGGGCACCTCCGGCGCGGTGGCGGGCTCCTATTCCGTGCAGGTCTCGAATATCGCGACATCGCAGTCGATTACCTCGGGCGCGTTCAAGTCGACCGATACGCTAGGCACCGGGACCATGACCATCTCGGTCGGCGGCAAGAACATGTCGATCCCGGTCACGTCGGACAACAACACGCTGTCGGGCATTGCATCGGCCATCAATTCGGCGTCCGGCAATCCGGGCGTGACGGCGGCCATCGTGAACGGCACGGACGGCGCGCATCTGGTGCTGCGTTCGTCGTCCACGGGGGTATCGAACGGGATCAATGTCTCGATCTCGGGGACGGCATCGGGCGACACGCTGAACAACCTCGCCGTGACCTCGGGCACGGCATCCGCGCCCGCAAGCAGCTCGGAAACGGCCGGCAATTACACGGGCTCGGTGACCACGGTTGCATCGGGAAACTGGACGCAGAGCGTAGCCGGAGAAGACGCCAACTTCTCGATCGCGGGCACGCCCGGAACCAGCGCCAGCAACACGATCACCACGGCGCTCAGCGGCGTTTCGATGACGCTGGATTCCACATCGGTCGGCACCACGCAGACGCTGACCGTCGCGCCCGATACGACCGGACAGGCAACGGCCATCAACGCCTTCGTCACCGCGTACAACAACTACATGAGCACGGTCCAGTCGCTGACATCGTTCGACTCGACCCAGGCAGTCGGTTCGCAAGGGGGCGCGCTGCTCGGCGACTCCATGATGAACACGATCCGTAACACGCTCTCGAGCGCCATCAGCGGCGCGGTCGGCGCGGGCTCGTCCGCGGTCAATCTCGCGTCTATCGGCATCACGCTGCAGCCGGACGGCACGCTCAAGACCGATTCCGACGCGCTCACCGCCGCGCTCAGCAGCGATCCGCAAACCGTCGCGAAGTTGTTCAATTCGACTAACGGTGTTGCCGCGAACATGAACAACGACCTGACGTCGTTCCTCGCGACCGGCGGCATCATGGACACGCGCTCGACCGCGCTGACCGCCGACCTGAAAAGCCTGAGCGACCAGCAAACGGCACTCACGGCATACGCCGCGCAGTTGACGACTTCATACAACGCGCAATTCACGGCGCTGAACACGCTGATGTCGCAATCGACAAGCAACGCCAGCTACCTCACGCAGTTATTCGGCGGCACGGACAGCGCGGGCGCACTCGCGACCAACAAGTAAGGGAGCAAAGCGATGAACCAGCAAGAACTGATCGCGCAGGCGTGGGCGCTGACGGAAGCCATCGAAATTGCAGCCGCCGATAACGACTGGCCCCGCGCCGCCGAACTCACGCAAACGCGTTCGCCGCTCCTGATGGGCTTGCAAGCCGACCAGCCCGCCGATGCCATGGTCATCATCCGCCGGATCCAGGCGAGCATTGCGACGATCATGAACGTGGCGACATCGGCGGAAACGGCGTTGATGAGGAATCACCGGCAAGCGATGAACCAGGCGAGCGCCGCCAGCCGGTATCAGCAGGCAGCACGACTCTGAAGCGGCAGTGAAGAGACAACGCAGGACAACAACAGATGCGCGGTAAGTGCGACGCGCAATGTGATTGATGCCCGCTTCGGCGGGCTTTTTTTTGCGCGCGAACTGGCGGCATGCCGAGGCGCACGCCGCCACCTGCGATGACTTATCGTCCCAGCGTCAACCCGAGATAAAGCGCGTACAGGCCGCCGTTCACGAGCAGCGCCCAAAGCACGATCCCGCCTTTTCTCGCGTTGAACCGCAGCCATGCGGCGGCGGCAAGCGTGATGAAAACGCCGGTCAGCACTTCAACGCGCGGTTCCCAGGGCGTCAGCATAATGCCGATACCCGGCAGCAACGTGCCTTGAAACACCATTGCGCCGGTGATGTTCCCGAACGCGAGCGTGTCCTTCCCGCGCCGCGCCCAGATGATGCTGTTCACCTTTTCCGGCAGTTCGGTCGCGATCGGAATGATGATCAGCGAAAGCAGCAACGCCGAAATCCCCAGCACATGCGACACACCTTCAACGCCCGCGATAAACCCCTTCGCCCCGCCAACCAGCAGTGCAACGCCGATCAGCATCTGTAGCGCAATGGTCGCAAGCGTCGTCGGCAAGCCCACACGCGCGATCAGCAGGCGCTCGGGCGCCTCGGTGCCGTGCCCTTTCTCGACCAGACTGGCCGATGCACGAAACGTCGTGATCACATACACCACATACACGCCGACCAGGCCGACCGCGAACAACGCGCGCACGGGCCACGCGTGATGCGGAACGAACATCGCGCCGGCTGCAATCATGAACGCGCAGAGAAAGAAGTTGAGATCGCGGGTAAAACCCGTGTGTTCAGGCGTGACCAGACCCTTCAGGCCGCGCGCCTTGATCACGGCGATGGCCATCAGGCAGGTGGAAAGCGTCGCGAGCATCAGCGGCGCGCCAAGAATGGCGCCGACGCCGATTTCCTCGTTGACCGAACGATTTGCCGAGGCGCCCAGCAACGCGATGATCGGCACCGTGGTCTCAGGCAATGCCGTGCCAATGGCCGCAAAGAGCGAACCCGTGACGCCTTCGGAGATACCGAGTTTTTCGCCGAGATGCTCGAGTGCATTGGTGAACAATTCCGATGCCGCCAGAATCACCACGAGCATGAGTGCGAGTTGCAGGAAGAGCATGGTCATGCCGCACCTCGCAATGAGGGGTACTGGCGACCGCTGCGCAAGGAGAGGCTTGTGACCGGAGTGGGGTATTTTTGTTTTGGAGACACGATGATTTCACGGTCGGACGTCAGCGAACCAGGGTGCTATCCCGCGCCGTCCGACCGTGAACGACAAGATGCACCCATGGTCTCGCCAAACCTGACCGGTCGAACGCGCCACGGCACCAGCCGAGTATGTTGACGCGTCCTCCTCCCATTGCGGAAGGAAGGCTACTCCCCAAAGACGGGCACGAGTTTAGCGTGGGGCTGCGGATTAGGCAAGGCGACGCAGCCGGGAGGGATCGGTCCCATATCGATATCCCCAATCGGTCGTTGTAGCGGAAATAACGTTTCAGTAAGCTACGCCGACGCGGGTTTGTTGCGCAGGACCGTGCGCCGAAGCGCGCCGTACAATAAGTCGCAACGAGTCGCAACGCTGCCTGCATCGAAAAATGACGAAAATTAACCGACTAACCGACAACAGCATCAAAACGGGAGATTCCATGCGCTTCAGAATGCTCGCAGCCGCAGTCCTGGCCGTAACACCGATGCTCGCGATAGCAAAACCGCTTACCGTGTGCACGGAGTCGAGTCCCGACGGCTTCGATGTCGTGCAGTTCAACTCGCTCGTGACGACCAATGCATCGGCGGATGTGATCTTCAACACACTCGTCTCCTACGATGAAGTCGCGAAGAAGGTCACGCCCGCACTCGCCGAGAAGTGGGATGTAAGCGCCGACGGCCTGACCTACACGTTCCATCTGCGCCCGAACGTGGCATTCCAGAGCACGGATTACTTCAAGCCATCGCGGAAATTGACGGCCGATGACGTCGTGTTTTCGTTCGATCGCATGCTTTCGGACAGCAACCCGTGGCACAAGGTGGCGGGCGCAAGCGGCTTTCCGCATGCGCAATCGATGGGTCTGGTGAAGCTGATCAAGTCGGTATCCAAGGTCGATGACAATACCGTGAAGTTCGTGTTGAACACGCCGAACGCGACCTTCGTGCCCATTCTGACGATGGGTTTTGCATCGATCTATTCGGCCGAATACGCCGATCAATTGCTCAAGGCCGGCAAGGAAACCGATCTGAACGCGAAACCCATCGGCACGGGTCCGTTCGTGTTGAAGAGTTATACCAAGGACGCCGTGATCCGCTACGACGTGAACCCGACCTACTGGGGCGCGAAGCCGAAGGTCGACCGGTTGATCTATGCAATCACGCCCGACGCCTCCGTGCGCGCGCAGAAAATCAAGGCGGGTGAATGCCAGATCGCGTTGTCGCCGAAGCCGCAGGATGTGATCGATGCGAAGAAAGGCGGCTCGATCAAGGTCGTCGAAACGCCGGCGTTCATGACGGCGTTCGTGGCGCTGAATACGCAGAAAAAGCCGCTCGACAACCCCAAGGTCCGCCAGGCGCTGAATGAGGCATTCGATCGCACGACGTACCTGAAAACGGTTTTCGAGAACACGGCGACGGCCGCCGTGAATCCGTTCCCGCCGAACACGTGGAGCTACGACAAGCAGGTGACGCCGTACGCGTATTCGGTCGATCGCGCGAAAAAACTCCTCGCCGATGCAGGCTATCCCAATGGCTTCGATACAACCATCTGGGTGCGTCCGAACGGCAGCGTGCTGAATCCGAACCCGAAGGCCGGCGCAGAATTGCTGCAGGCGGACTTGGCGAAGATCGGCGTGAAGGCGCAGGTCAAGGTGATCGAATGGGGTGAGCTGATCAAGGAAGCGAAGCAAGGCCAGCACGACATGTTGTTCATGGGGTGGGCTGGCGACAATGGCGATCCGGACAACTATCTCTCGCCGCTGTTCAGTTGCGCCGCCGTGCGTTCGGGCATCAACTTCGCGCGTTTTTGCGACCCGACGCTGGATCGTTTGATCGATGAAGGCAAGGCATCGGCGGATATCGGCAAGCGGACCAAGGCTTATACCGAAGCGCAGCAGATCATCCACGACCAGGCGCTGTGGATCCCGCTCGGTTATCCGACCGCGTCCGCGCTGACGCAAACCAACGTGAGCGGGTATCGGGTCAGTCCGTTTGGACGGCAGAACTTTTCGACCGTATCCGTGCAGTAAGCGTTGTTGCTCTTTGAAAAGCCGGGCGCCTTATAAAAAGCGCCCGGTTTTTTTATGCCGGCGCGAAACGGATTACGCCATCTTCTTCATGCGTACGACGCACCAGTTCACCTTTCAGCCAGAGCAAGTGCAAATGCGCCAGCGCTTCGCCGAGCGCAAAAGTCATCTGGTGTACATCGAGCGGACGCTTGAACATGATCGGCACAATGTCCGCCGCGCTTTGCGGCTTCGCCGCGCACGCTTCGTGCACTTCTGCGAGGCGCGCCGCGTGATGATCGCGAAGCTGCCTGATACGCGTATGCATGCCGCGAAACGGCTTGCCGTGGGAAGGCAGGACAAGCGCATCGGCGGGTAACGCTTCGTATCGGCCGAGGGATTCCAGGAACAGCGCCACCGGATTGCTCTCCGGTTCGATAGCAAACACGGACACATTCGTCGAAATGCGCGGCAAGACCATGTCCCCGGAAATCAGCACGTTGGTCTCTGCGCAATAGAACGCGCAATGTTCGGGCGAATGACCAAAACCCGTTATTACTTCCCAGTCGCGCCCGCCAATCCTGACGGTGTCGCCGTTGCGCAGTCGGCGGAAATGCTGCGGTATGGACGGAACGAGTTTCGGGTAATACGTATCGCGTTTGCGTAACGCTTCGAGCGATGCCGGGTCCCTCATGCCATGTCGCGCGAAGTGCTGTGCGGCGCGCTCGCCGCCTGCATCCGATCCGTCGCCGCTGGACATGACGCGGCCCATCGCGTATTCGCCGTGCGACATCCAGAGTCTTACCGGACTCCAGCGCTTTTGCTCGCCGCCATTGCAGATCCAGTCGGCGAGACCCAGGTGATCCGGATGGCAGTGCGTGACGATCACACGCAAAACCGGCAAGCCGTCGAGCAACGTACCGAAGACGCTTTCCCAACTGGCGCGGATGGTTTCGTCTGAAATACCGCAGTCGACGACGGTCCAGCCCTTCACGCCATCGATTTCATCGCGCATGACCCAGACGTTGACGTGATCGAGCGCGAACGGCAGCGGCATGCGTACCCAAAAGACGCCGGGCGCGACTTCCATCGCCCGGCCGGGTTCGGGAAGCCGGTCGGCGAAAACGTAATCCAGTTGTTGTTCGAGCGGATTCATGCGGGTCGGTCTCCGGGTTGTCGATTCTTGCAATGCCGCCAAGTTGACGCTAACGTTAACTTGTATTTTACAGTGGTTGTCAAAAGCCGTTCAGCGCTTCACTACTTTCAAATGACCGACACGCGTTACACCATCACCGAACTGGCTCGTGAATTCGACATCACGCCCCGCGCGATCCGTTTCTATGAGAATCAGGGGTTGCTCACGCCGGCGCGCGAAGGCACGAACGGTGTGCGGCGCGTCTATTCGGCGCGCGACCGCACGCGCCTGAGGCTGACGCTGCGCGGCAAGCGGCTCGGGTTTACGCTGTCGGAAATCAGCCGGCTGCTCGATCTCTACGATTCACCCACGGGCACCGTCGCGCAGTTGCACGCGTTCCTGGACACGATCGCGGAACATCGCGCGGTGCTAGAGCGGCAACTGGAAGACCTGAACGCGACGCTGGCCGAGCTTGCCGCGTACGAAACGCAAGGCCGTGCGCTGCTTTCGGCGAGCGCTGAAAAGCGCGCACGCAAGATGCCCGCGCCATCTCCGGCCACGGAGAAACGCGCGAAGGCGGTATGAACGGCCATGGCGATACAATATCGCCCGGTTTGAATGCACAGGAAGTAACGCACCTCACGCGACACCACACGAAGTGCAGGGTCGATATGAATCACTTTCCCAGATTGCTGTCGTCGCAGATTGGCTTCGATGTCGCGCAAACGCTGCTCGAAGGGTTCGACCGTCACTATCGCGTTTTCAGCGATGCTGCGATCGCGGCGAAGCATTTGTTCGAAGAAAGCGACTGGCATGCGCTGCAACGCCTGGCGCGCGAGCGCATCACGTCCTACGACGATCGCGTGGAAGAGTGTGTGACGCGTCTGCAGGACCAGTACGACGCAGAGAACATAGACGATGAAGTCTGGCAGCAGATCAAGCTGCATTACATCGGCTTGTTGACGACGCATCGGCAACCCGAATGCGCCGAGACGTTTTTCAACTCGGTGTGCTGCAAGATCCTGCACAGGTCGTATTTCAATAACGACTTTATCTTTGTGCGGCCGGCCATATCGACGGAGTATATCGAGAACGATGAACCCGCCGCCAAGCCGACGTATCGCGCGTATTACCCAAAGAAGGACGGGCTCGCTGCAACGCTCGCGCGCATTGTCACGAACTTCCAGCTCGAGCCTGCATTTGAAGACCTCGAACGCGATGTTCAATGCGTGATGCGAGCCATCACCGAGGCATTAGGCGAGTTCGAGGCGGCACCGAATTTCCAGATCCACATGTTGTCGTCCCTGTTCTTCCGCAACAAGGCGGCGTACATGATCGGGCGGATCATCAATGGCGACCTGATCCTGCCGTTCGTCTTGCCCGTGCGTCACGCGCAACCAGGTCTGCTCGCGCTGGATACGGTCCTGTTGCAACGCGAACAAGTGCTGATCATCTTCAGCTTTTCGCATTCGTACTTTCTCGTGGATATGGAAGTACCGTCGGCGTATGTGCAGTTCCTGCGCACCATCATGCCGGGCAAAGCGAAGGCGGAGATCTATACGTCCGTGGGACTGCAGAAGCAGGGCAAGAATCTGTTTTATCGTGACTTGCTGCATCACCTCTCGCATTCCAGCGATAAATTCACCCTTGCGCCGGGCATCAAGGGCATGGTCATGCTGGTGTTCACGTTGCCATCGTTCCCCTATGTGTTCAAGCTGATCAAGGACAACTTCCCGCCGCCGAAGGAGACCACGCGCGAGAAAGTCGAGGACAAGTACCGGCTGGTGAAGCGCCATGACCGGCTGGGGCGCATGGCCGACACCCTCGAATATTCGAGCGTCGCGTTGCCGTTAGCCCGTCTGGACGATGCATTGCTCAAGGAACTCAGGAAAGAAATCCCGTCGATGATCGAATACGAAGGCGACAAGCTCGTGATCCGGCATTTATATATTGAACGCCGCATGACGCCGCTGAACCTGTATTTGCAGAACGGCACGCCCCACGAGATCGAGCATGGCATCAGGGAGTACGGCGACGCCATCAAGCAACTGATGCAGGCGAACATCTTCCCCGGCGACATGCTGTACAAGAACTTTGGCGTCACGCGGCACGGCCGCGTGGTGTTCTACGATTACGATGAAATCGAATACCTGACCGATTGCAACGTGCGCCATGTGCCGCAAGCGCGCACCGAAGAAGAGGAAATGTCGGGCGAGCCGTGGTACACCGTCGGGCCGCACGACATCTTTCCGGAAACGTATGGAGCGTTCCTGCTCGGCGATCCGCGAGTGCGCGACGTCTTCATGAAACACCATGCCGATTTCTTCGATCCGGCTCTCTGGCAAAAGCATAAGGAACAGATCCTCAACGGCGAACTCGCCGAGTTTTTCCCCTACGAACGCAGCAACCGTTTCAGCGTTCGCTATCCCGAGCGTTTTCTGAACGGCGCACCTGCCGCATGCGCCGCCGCATGAAACCCGCGTGACCTACCAGCACTGAATGCCATGTCAAACATCGACAACACTGAAAATCCAGACAGCAACCCGCTCTCGCATTTGTTCAACAACAACCTGCAATGGGTCGAGCGCAAACTCTCCGAAGATGCCGAGTATTTCTCCCGCCTCGCGCATCAGCAAGCACCCGAATATTTGTGGATCGGCTGCTCCGATTCACGCGTGCCGGCGAACCAGATCATCGGCTTGCCGCCGGGTGAAGTGTTCGTGCACAGAAACATCGCGAACGTGGTGGTGCACTCGGACCTCAATTGTTTGTCGGTGATCCAGTTTGCGGTTGATTTGCTGAAGGTGAAGCACATCATGGTCGTCGGCCACTATGGTTGTTCCGGCGTGGGCGCGGCGCTTGTTGGAACGCGTGTCGGTCTTGCGGACAACTGGCTGCGTCACGTGCAAGACGTACGCGACAAACACGCCGCGCTGCTCGAAGAATGGCCAATGGGCATCGCCAGGAATCGCCGGCTTGTGGAGCTGAATACGATCGAGCAGACGGTCAACGTGTGCCACACCACCATCCTGCGCGATGCATGGGCGCGTGGTCAGGAAATCACCGTGCACGGCTGGACCTACGGCGTTCACGACGGCCGCGTGCGCAACATGGGCATGATGATCAGCGGGCCGGACGAGGTCGAGCCGACCTATCAGCATTGCATCGCGGCGCTGGCTCGCGGCGGTGCGCATTCAGCGGAAAACGATGTACTTGCCTCGGATGCCGCCCGTCTCGGCGATGTCCCCGCCATTGTGGAAGGTGTGATCAAGGAGCTGAAGCATGAATGATTCCGTCGCTGATCCTGTTGTAATCGTCTCGGCTGCGCGCACGCCGATGGCCGCCTTCCAGGGCGACTTCGCAAGCGTAACAGCGCCGCAACTGGGCTCGGTCGCGATCCGTGCAGCCGTTGAACGTGCAGGGCTGAAACCCGAGCAGATCGAGGAAGCCGTGATGGGTTGCGTGCTGCCCGCGGGTCTTGGACAAGCGCCCGCGCGCCAAGCTGCGCTCGGCGCGGGTTTGCCGTTATCGACCGGAAGTACGACCGTCAACAAGATGTGCGGCTCGGGCATGCGCGCGGCCATGTTCGCGCACGACATGCTGCTCGCCGGTTCCCACGATGTGATCGTCGCAGGCGGCATGGAAAGCATGACCAATGCCCCGTACCTGTTGCCGAAAGCGCGCGGCGGCATGCGCATGGGTCACGGCCAGGTGCTCGATCACATGTTCCTCGATGGCCTCGAAGACGCGTACGAAAAAGGCCGGCTGATGGGCACGTTTGCCGAGCAATGCGCGGGTTCGTACAAGTTCACGCGGGAGGCGCAGGACGCATTTGCCATCGAATCGCTCAAGCGCGCCAAGCACGCGAACGAAGACGGTTCGTTCGACTGGGAAATTGCGCCGGTGACGGTATCGGGCCGCAAGGGCGAGACGGTTATCGATCACGATGAACAGCCGGCAAAGGCGAACATCGAAAAGATTTCGACGCTCAAACCCGCTTTCGCGAAGGACGGCACCGTGACGGCGGCGAATGCATCGTCCATTTCCGATGGCGCCGCCGCGCTCGTCATAATGCGCGAATCGACGGCCAGGCGGCTCGGCGTGACGCCGCTCGCACGCGTGGTCGGCCACAGCACGTTCGCGCAGGAACCGGCGTTGTTCACCACGGCGCCCGTCGGTGCGATCCGCAAGCTGTTCGAGAAGAACGGCTGGCGCGCGAGCGATGTCGACCTGTACGAGATCAACGAGGCGTTCGCCGTCGTCGCGATGGCCGCCATGCGCGAACATGATCTTCCCCACGACAAAGTCAACGTCAACGGCGGCGCATGCGCGCTGGGACATCCTATTGGCGCATCGGGCGCGCGAATCCTCGTCACGCTGATCGGCGCATTGCGTCAGCGCGGCCTGAAGCGCGGCGTGGCGAGCTTGTGCATCGGCGGCGGAGAGGCGACGGCAATGGGCATCGAATTGATCTGAAGGTGACGCTATGAAAACGGTATTGATCTTGGGTGCATCGCGCGGACTCGGCCATGAGTTTGCGCGCCAGTATTGCCGTGATGGCTGGCGGGTGCTCGCCACGGCGCGCGATGCGGCATCGTTAAGCGGTCTCGAAGCCATGGGCGCCAAGACCTTCTCGCTCGATACAACCAAACCCGAGGACATCGCCGCGCTCGGCTGGCAACTCGATGGCGAGAAGCTGGATGCGGCGATCATCGTGTCGGGGGTTTATGGTCCGCGCACGGAGCACGTGGAAACCATCCTCGCGGAAGATTTCGATGAAGTCATGCGCACGAACGTCCGTGGTCCCATGCAATTGCTTCCCATCCTCTTGCCGCTGACGGACGCCGCGCACGGCGTGCTTGCCGTCGTATCGAGCAAGATGGGCAGCATTGCGGAGATGAACGCTACAGCGGGCTGGTTGTACAGGGCGAGCAAGGCCGCGCTGAATGCGGCGCTCAAGGCGGCGTCGCTGCAGGCGCGCGGCGCGACGTGCGTTTCGTTGCATCCGGGCTGGGTTCGAACGGATATGGGCGGTTCGTCGGCGGCGATCGATCCTGCACACAGCGTGACCGGCATGCGCGCGGTGATCGCGGCGGCCGCTGCGGATCACAAAACGTTCAACGGCAGTTTCATCCAGTACGACGGCACGCAAATCAAATGGTAATGTTGCACGCTGGCGCAGGGAATTTCGACTAAAGACGAGGACATGAAGTGATGTATCAAGTGCATGGCGTGGCGTCATCGGGGAATTGCTACAAGGTTCGGCTCGCGCTCGAACAACTGAACCTCCCCTATGTCTGGAACGAAGTCGACATGATGAACGGCGCCACCCGCACCGATTCGTTTCGGCAGATGAACCCGAACGGCAAGGTGCCGGTCCTGCAGATCGATGAAACCACGTGCCTGTTCGAATCAGACGCCATCCTGTATTACCTTGCCGAAGGCACGCCGCTTTTGCCCACGGATCGCCTCGCCCGGGCGCGCGTGCTGCAATGGATGTTTTTCGAGCAATACAGCCACGAGCCGAACGTCGCAGTCGCGCGCTTCATTCTCCAGTTCGCGAAAAGCCCCGACGATCCGCGTTTGCCCGAGAAGACCGCAGGTTCATACCGGGCGCTGGACGTGATGGAAACGCATCTCGCGACGCGCACGTATTTCGTCGATGAGCAGTACAGCATCGCGGACATTGCGCTCTACGCATACACCCATGTCGCCGATGAAGCCAACCTCGACCTCGGCCGATACCCTGCCATTCGCGCGTGGCTTGCGCGCGTGAAAGCGCAGCCGGGTCATATCGAGATGCCGGGCGTCGACACGTGACCCAGCCTGTCGAATGTCCTTGCGGTGGGGCATCGCCGGAAGAGGCCGTTAAGCGTTTACCGAAGTACACGCAATGTTGCGGACGCTTCATAGAGGTCGGTGAAGTGCCGGCGAACGCCATGGAACTGATGCGTTCGCGCTACACCGCGTATGTAATCGGCAACATCGAGTATCTGCGTGCAACCTGGAGCGATGCGACCTGCCCGCCCGATCTCGAAGCATCGGCCGATTCCGCCACTCGCTGGCTCGGGCTGCAGATCAAGCGCCATACGCCCATAGACACCACTCACGCCGAGGTCGAGTTCGTCGCCCGTTACAAGGTGGGCGGGCGTGCGCATCGTCTGCACGAGACCAGCCGCTTTGAACGCGATAACGCCGGCCGCTGGCGTTATATCGATGGCGCCCTTCGCGATTAGAAAATCCACGGCAAATATTTCCTTAACGCGCGCTTTCGTTTAAAAAATTGTGCAGTGCACGGGTACTTTCTAATTGCGCCCAATCATTTTGTACGGGTACTCTGTCTTTTAGCCAGCCGTTGGCGAATCGGTAGCAAGCTATTGTTTCATAAGCTAATTACTGGCCGGCGGTCTGACGTTGCATATTGAAGCCCATTGTCGTGTCCATTCGGGACATGACTTCACGGACCGCCAGGCGATACTGCTTTCAGCAGTACAAAAGCGCGGAACTGATGGATCGTGACAATAAGCCGGCCACGCTTTAGCTAACCAGCAGCGAGGCCGAAAGCAGGCGGAGTTTCGGGGATGGCATTCAGGCAAGTGGTGTCCGGTTGTTTTGCTGTATGTGCAGTGGCGGCAACGCTGGTGGGCATGTCCACCCAGGCGGCCGCGGAACCGTTCCCCGGCGCACAGCAATACGCGTCGCTCGACGCACCCGCGTTCGGCACGGTCAAGCCGGCGTTCGATCCCTCGCTTCCAGTAGTCGATGCCACCCTCAACGAGGCGGTCATCGAGATTCCATCGGGCGATGTCACGCTCGAAACCACCATCTTCAAACCCAACGGCACGGGCCCGTTCCCGATGGTCGTTTTCAATCACGGCAAACTCCCCGGCAACGCACATGACCAGCCGCGCGCGCGTCCCTTGGCGCTGGCGCGCGAGTTCGTTCGTCATGGCTATGTCGTCGTGGTGCCGAATCGCCGCGGCTTCGCCGGGTCGGGCGGCGAGTACGTCGGCAACGGTTGCAACGTCGAAGCGAACGGCTTCACGCAAGCAAGCGACGTTGCGGCGACGGTCGCTTACATGGACAAGCAGGCGTTTGTCGACAGCAAGCATGTCGTGGTTGCGGGCGCCTCGCATGGCGGCCTGGTCACGATGGCCTACGGTGCGCGCGATGCACGTTCGGACACCGGCGTGCGTGGTCTGATCAACTTTTCCGGCGGCCTTCGGCAGGATGAATGCGCCAACTGGCAGAAGAACCTGACCAGCGCGTTTGGCGAATATGGCGAGCACGTAAAGCTGCCGTCGCTGTGGATGTATGGCAGCAATGATTCGGTGTGGCAGGGTTCGCTCCCCGATGACATGTTCGCGTCTTACACGGCGCATGGCGCGCGAGCCGACATGGTGGATTTTGGCGCTTACAAGAACGATGCGCATCGGCTGGTCGGGGATCGCGATGGTGTGCCGATCTGGTGGCCGCGCGTGAAGACGTTCCTGGCCGAAATCGGCATGCCGACGGATTCGCAGTATCAGGTTTCGTATCCTCAGGCGCCATTGCCTTCGGGCTATGCGAACCTGGACGCGGTGGCGGCGGTGCCTTTCCTCGATGAACGCGGCCGCGAGGGTTACGAGAATTTCCTGCATCAGTATTCGAGCCGCGCGTTTGCCGTATCGGATTCGGGTGCGTGGTCGTGGGCCGAGGGCGGCGATGATCCGATGGCCGTGGCGCTCGACGGATGCCAGAAGCAGAGCACGGACCCGTGCAGGTTGTATGCAGTCAATAATGCCGTGGTCTGGGATGAGCGCAGTGCGGCGCAGACGCAGACTGCCTCGCGGTAGGGAGTTGCCTTTGTTCAGCTAAAGGCTGGGAGCTGGACGTTTAATGGGCGGCGGTCGGGGTTGCTGCTGGGTTGCTGCTGTTTGGGCCTTCGCGCGTTCCGTTCTTGCTGACTTCTTTAGCACTATTAGCCACTGTGCGTGGCGGCACTTCATTTCTTTGTCCAACGGCGACAAAGAAACGAAGCAAAGAAAACGCCTTCCAAACGAAGGCACATAAGTGTCCCGAGCGTGCACTGACAACTGTTTGGTACTTCAGAAGAACAGTTGTCGCCATAACCACTTACACTTGAACCCCTCCCCCTCCGTCAACAGATACCCACACGCTTCGCCACCAGTAACTGTGGCAATCAATACAGAAACCTGCGCAACACATAACAACGGTGGAATCCAAGGGCTCCACTGGGTCATGGACCTGCCCGAGACTTCGCACCGGTGGTCCCCGGCAAGCACGGAATCAAACGTAACCAGTACAACCAGCCCCTCCATTTGGGCGCCAGCGCGCGCAGCGCGGAAGCCTGGTTGACGGATTCCTACACTGGTGGCGAAGCGTGTGGGTTGCGGTTGACGGAGGGGAAGGGTTTCAAGTGTTCTTGATTGCGGCGTCGAGCGTTCTTGTGAAGTACCAAACAGTTGTCACTGCACGCTCGGGACACTTAAGAATTAGCGGTTGAGAGGCGTTTTCTTTGCTTCGTTTCTT
>Ga0153932_1000030_pt1 | contig 129215 bp, 104 predicted proteins | sample TSNJ016MetaG_FD_102273 | JGI IMG/M metagenome (GOLD analysis project Ga0153932, IMG submission 102273) | Attine ant fungus gardens microbial communities from New Jersey, USA - TSNJ016 MetaG | ecosystem: Host-associated > Fungi > Mycelium > Unclassified | place: USA: New Jersey, Wharton State... | reverse complement strand
TGGCGGTGTTGGAGGGGGTGCGGAGGTCTCTTCCGGGGTTCATGGTGCCGTCGGTGGTGGTGGTGTTGGGGGAGTTTCCGGTGACGGTGCATGGGAAGTTGGATCGTAAAGCCCTCCCGGACACTACTTTTACAGCTACGGGCTATCGGATGCCGAGCACGCGAGCCGAAGTTGTGGTCGCCCGAGCCGTCGCCGAGGTACTCGGTCTCGACCAGGTGGGCGCGGATGACAATTTCTTCGAACTCGGTGGAGACTCGCTCAGCGCCACTCGCGTCGCAGCGCGCATCAGATCCGAATCGATCACGAACGTGGGGGTGAAGGCCCTGTTCGACACTCCTGTGGTCGCTGATCTGGCGGCATCGATCGATCCACTGGAAGCTGCGCTGCGAGGTTCGGGGCTGGAAGGTTCGAGGATTTCGGAAATCGCGGGTAATCCACGGCCAGAACATATTCCACTATCGCTCTCACAGACGCGTATGTGGTTCGTCAACCAGTTCGACACGTCGTCTCCGCTCTACAACATCCCCGTCGCACTACAATTGGACGGGTTCCTGGATTCGGGTGCGCTCGAAGCCGCACTGGGTGATGTGGTGGAACGGCACGAATCCCTTCGAACGCTCTTCCCGACGTCCGCGAACGGGCCCTACCAGGTGATCGCCGAACCAGCGCTCGCTGCTCCTCGAATCCACCCCGTGCCGATTCCCGGCGAGCGGCTTTTTACGGACTTGCACGCGTTCTTCGACATCGGATTCGATGTGTCCGAAGAGTTCCCGCTGCATGTGAGGCTACTCCGAATCGGCCCGGAGCAGCATGTTCTTGCGATCGTTGTTCACCACATCGCCGCGGACGGTTTCTCGATGGCACCATTGGCACGTGACCTGATGCGCGCCTATACATCCCGTGCTCAGGAGCAGATTCCGGACTGGGCGCCACTGCTCGTCCAGTATGCCGACTACAGCCTGTGGCAGCGAGAGATCCTCGACGCAGAAGTTGGTACGGAAACGTCGTCCTCGGAGGAATTCGATTATTGGACAGCAAAGCTGTCGGGTATTCCGGAAGTCTCGCCGCTCCCTCTCGATCGACCGCGGACGCCGAAACGGTCTGCCGAGGGTGCGGTGGTTTCGATGGACTTCTCGCCCGAGATCCATCGAGCTTTGAACGAACTTGCACACCAGAATGGTTCGTCCCTGTTCATGGTGATGCATGCGGCTCTCGCGGTACTGCTGGCACGGCTCACGACGGCGGACGACGTAGTGATCGGGACCCCGGTCGCAGGTCGCGGTGCATCGGTGTTCGACGATGTGGTCGGGATGTTCGTCAACACGCTCGTGCTTCGCACTCCTGTCACTTCCGGAGCAACCTTTGCCGAGGTGTTGGCCGCGGTGCGGTCAACCGATCTCGGTGCACTGGACCATGCAGACATTCCCTTCGAGAGGTTGGTGGATTACCTCTCGCCCGACCGTTCCACCGCACATTCACCTCTCTTTCAAGTACTCCTCGAATTCCAGACCGATACGGGACTGCGCTTCGAATTGCCGGAACTGACGGTTCGCTCGCTCGATGTCGATCTCGCGGTTGCAAAATTCGATCTGCAACTGAGTGTGACGGAGCACGTCGACGAGCACGGTGATCCCACCGGTATCAGCGCCGGTTTCCGTTATGCAACAGATATTTTCGATCGGATGTCGGTGGCGCGCATCGCGGCGCGCTTCGAGAGAGTGATCGGCGCCGTGATCGAGAACCCGTCGGCGGTCGTCGGCGATATCGACATACTTCTGGCCGGCGAACTCAGCGGGGTGCTGGGTGCGCCCTCGGCCTCGGGCTCGGCCTCGGTCTCGGGCGTCGGAACACACGAGGATTCTTTGTCGGATCTCTTCGATCGCACGGTGCGGACGTCCGGGGATGCGGTGGCGTTGCGCTGCGGCGGATTGTCCGTCACCTACCGCGAACTCGACGAGCGAGCAAACCGCCTCGCTCGACTATTGGTGGCGCAGGGGGTGGTGCCGGAAACCCTGGTGGCAGTCGCGATGGCCCGCTCGATCGACCTGATGGTGGCATTGCTGGCGGTGGTGAAGGCCGGCGGCGGATACATACCGGTGGACTTGACCTCTCCGGTCGACCGGGTGGACTTCGTGCTGCGTGACTCCGCGCCGAAGTGCGTGCTGACCACTCGGGCCGACGGCGACGACATACGCGACAGTGACGCAGTCGCAGACAACGAGATTCCAGTGATTGCCGTGGACGACCAAGCGATTCGCGTTGCGCTGCAAAGGTTTTCTCCGCTTCCGGTGACCGACCGAGATCGGCTGCGACCGCTTCGACCCGAATCGGTGGCCTACGTGATCTACACCTCGGGGTCTACCGGGCGCCCGAAGGGGGTGCAGGTTTCTCACCGCAACGTGGTGACGTTGCTGGCAAACACCAGAGAGCTCTTCGGCTTCGACAGCGGCGATGTGTGGACGATGTTCCATTCAGAGGCATTCGACTTCTCGGTCTGGGAAATGTGGGGTGCTCTCGCACACGGTGGCCGACTGGTACTGGTCGACTACTTCACGGCCCGTTCACCAGAGGCATTCCTCGAATTGCTACGGCACGAACGTGTCACGGTGCTCAATCAAACCCCCACTGCCTTCTATCAATTGGCGGAAGCCGACGGGCTTACCGGGGGTGGAGCTCTGTCATTGCGTTACGTGATCTTCGGCGGAGAAGCCCTCGACTTCGGACAGGTGACGCGCTGGTACGCCCGCCGCGGGACTTCGTCACCAGATCTGGTCAACATGTACGGCATTACCGAGACCACCGTGCACGTCAGCCACCTGCCGCTCGATCGTGAGCTGGCGCGTGAAGGATCTGCTTCGGTGATCGGGCAGGCGTTGCCCGGGTTGCGTGTGTACGTGCTGGATCAGCGGCTGCATCCAGTGCCGCCAGGTGTTGTGGGTGAACTGTATGTCTCCGGCGATCAGGTTTCACGCGGATACCTCGGCCGGTTCGGTCTGACCTCCGCGCGGTTCATTCCCGACCTCACGGTCAGTGGGGCGCGTATGTATCGGTCCGGTGACCTGGGGCGCTGGAACGACAGCGGGCAGCTGGAGTACCTCGGACGAAACGATCTGCAGGTGCAGGTGAAGGGGTACCGAATCGAACTCGGCGAGGTGGAGGCTGCGCTGCTCTCCGGAGTGGGCGTGTCTCAGTCGGCGGTGGTGGCCCGCCGAGACCGGTTGGTGGGCTACGTGGTACCGGAGCCCGGTGCGACCATCTCTCCGGCGGCGTTGCTCGAGTATCTCTCTCAGAGGTTGGCGCCGCACATGGTCCCCGCTGTCGTGACGGTTCTCGAGGTTATGCCGCTGACGGTGAACGGGAAGCTCGACCGGAAAGCGTTGCCTGAACCTGATTTCGGGCGACAGGCAACCGTGAGCCGTGGCCCCGCCTCCGAGACGGAAAACGTCCTTGCGGACCTGTTCGCCGAAGTTCTGGGACTCGACGAGGTGGGGGTCGACGATTCGTTCTTCACTCTCGGCGGTGACTCGATCATGTCCATCCAGTTGGTGGCGCGCGCCAAGTCTGCCGGAGTTCTGATCACACCGCGGGAGGTGTTCGAACTCAAAACCGTGACAGCGCTGGCCGAGACGGCTGGAATGACCGGCAACCGCGTTGTGCTCGACGAGTTGCCAGGCGGCGGCGTCGGTGAGATCGAGTTGACGCCGATCATGAAGTGGATGATTGATCGTGGTGGAGATTTTCGCCGGTACTCACAATCTGTTCTGCTCACGATTCCTGCCGCGGTCAACGAGGGCACGCTGACGCGGGCCATCCAAGTCGTGGTGGACCATCACGACGTACTCCGGTCGAGCCTGCGGGCGTCGTCGCCCCCAGACTCCGTTCGGCGGATGGACGTTGCGCCTCCAGGTGCAGTGCGGGCCCAGACACTCGTGCATCGCATGCGTGTCGACAGCGCTGTGGCGCAGACGGTTTCGACGGCAGTGGACGCCGCTCTGGATCGGCTCGATCCGGCGGCCGGGGTGATGGTGCAGGCAGTCTTGCTCGACACCGATGCACACGACGAGAAACGGTTGCTCCTCGTCGCTCACCATCTCGTGATGGATGGGGTCTCCTGGCGAATCCTGATCCCCGATCTGGCACTTGCTTGTGCGCAGATGCAGTCAGGCGTCGACCCTTCACTGGCTCCGGTCGGGACGTCGATGCGTCGATGGGCACGTGGCCTTGTCGACGCCGCGCGCGAGCCGGATCGGGTGGCTGAACTCGACTACTGGCGAGAGGTGCTCGAGGGTCCCGATCCGAAGCTGGGTGTGCGCGCTCTGACGAAGAGGGACACCGCCTCGGCCACCACTGACATCGAAGTACGAGTTCCCCCGGGACTGACCGAGGTCGTGTCGACGACAGTGCCGCAGGCGATTCACGGGAGCGTCGAGGACGGTTTGTTGACGGCTTTGGCTCTTGCGATGGTCCGCTGGCGCATGGACTGCGGGGTCGACAATCCGGAGACGTTGATCAGTCTCGAGGGTCACGGACGCGAGGAGCAGGTGGTTCCCGGGGCAGATCTTGCTCGCACCGTGGGATGGTTCACGTCGATCTTCCCGGTGCGGATCGATTTGAGCGGAGTGGATCCGATCGACGCCTTCGCCGGCGGCCCGGCCGCGGGCGTCGCTGCCAAGGCCGTCAAGGAACAACTCCGGGCGGTGCCGGACCGCGGCGTCGGCTTCGGGTTGCTGCGCTATCTGAACCGCGAAACGGCACACACTCTTTCGCAACTTCCCGTGCCGCAGATCAGTTTCAACTACCTCGGACGCGTCGGTGGATCCGACTCCGACGCTTCAGCGGGATGGGTACCGATCCGTGACGAGGACCTGCGGACGGTTGCGGCCGTCGATCTTCCGCTCGCCGGCGTTCTCGAGGTCAACGTGATGACCGTCGACAACAGTGACACCGACAACAGTGACCCCGAGGACGGCCCGCAGCTCGTTGCCAGCTGGACGTTCCCACCGGACATTCTGGGTGCGGACGACGTTCGGCAACTGGCGCAGTGGTGGCTCGACGCACTGGCCGGGCTCGGAGAGTACGCGGCGGACGGCGGCGGATTCACACCCTCGGACTTCGACCTGGTCGATCTTCGACAGGACGCGGTCGACGACCTCGAAAGTCGGTGCCCCGACCTGAGCGACGTCTGGTCGCTCTCTCCATTGCAGGCGGGGTTGTTGTTCCATGCCGAACTTGCCGAACGATCGGTCGACGCATACCTCGTACAAGTGGCTCTCGATCTTGCCGGCGCAGTCGATTCGGAGCGCCTGCGTCGCGCCGCCGACGCGCTGCTCCGCAGGCATGAGAACCTGCGTACCGCCTTCCTTCACGGAGCGGACGGCCGTGCCGTCCAGGTGGTCCGAAGCAACGTGGCAGCGCCGTGGCAGGAAATCGACCTCACGGGTGCAACAGATCAGGATCGTGATCGAGCGCTGGCCGAGGACCGAGCGCGCCCGTTCGACATGGCGCGGGCGCCGTTGATCAGATTCACCCTGATCGCTCTCACCTCCGAAAAGTTCACGCTGGTGCTCACCAACCATCACATCCTTCTGGACGGCTGGTCCATGCCACTCCTGATCCGGGAATTGGCGACGCTCTATGCCGCTGACGGTGAAGTGGCGGCCTTGCCTCACGCGCGCGTGTATCGCGATTATCTGACCTGGATGAGCCGCCGCGATCTGCAAGCCTCGAGAGCTGTATGGGCGAGAACGCTGCGCGGAGTAGAAGGACCGACGCTGCTGGCTCCGGCGGTTCGATCCCGTCGACTCTCCACCATGGCGGCCGAGTGGGTGTTCGATCTGAACGAGGAATTCACGGCCTCACTTCGCGGGATGGCGCGTGAACTCGGACTGACGATCAACACAATTCTTCAGACATCGTGGGGGATCGTCCTCGCCGCACTGACCGGGAGAGACGATGTGGTGTTCGGTGCGACGGTGTCGGGTCGACCTCCCGAGCTGACCGGGATCGAAACCATGGTCGGGCTGTTCATCAACACAATTCCGGTCCGAATCACGCTGCGCCCGAGAGAAAGTATCGGCACACTCCTCGCGCGGATCCAGGCCGAGCAATCAGAGCTGTCGGATCACCACTATCTCGGGCTTTCCGAGATCCAAGGAGCCACCGGGCCGGAGACCGGCTTCGACACGTTGACTGTCTTCGAATCGTATCCCGTTGACCGTCAGGGGCTTTCGTCCGACACCGATATTGCAGGGATCCGGATCACCGATGTCGAAGCCAAGGACGCTGCCCACTACCCGCTCAGCCTGGTGGCATCGGTCGACACCAGGCTCCGCCTGAAATTCGAGTACCTACCCGAGGTGTTCGGTGCCGCCGACATCGAAGAGATCGCCGGACGACTGCGGCGTGTACTAGAAGCGTGTGTCCAGCCGGATCGCCCTGTGGCAGTGGTGTCGGTGCTCGCCCCGTCCGAACGTGCCGAGTTGGTACCAGCCCGTGGCACGGCTGGTGGGTCGTCGCGTGTTTTCCCGGAGATCTTCGACGCGGCAGCCCAGCGTGATCCGAACGCGTCGGCCGTGGAATCGACGGACGGCAGCATGACCTACGGCGAGCTGGACATCCTCTCCAATCGCATTGCTCGCGTGCTTGTCTCGCAAGGTCTGGGAACAGAGGACTACGTCGCAGTAGGTGTCCCACGTTCTCTCACGTCTGTGGTAGCGATACTCGCCGTCGCCAAGACAGGCGCTGCATTCGTGCCGATCGATCCCGACTATCCAGACGAGCGGATAAACCACATGCTGATCGATTCGAAGGTCGGCTTCGGATTGACCACCGCCGCTGACCGAGATCGACTGCCCGATATCGCGGAGTGGCTGATTCTCGACGATCCGCACTTCACGAAGAAGTGCGAGGGATTCTCGGGGAGCCCACTGACCGACAACGACCGACTCCGTCCGATCGGGTTGGATTCAGCCGCCTACGTCGTCTACACCTCGGGGTCGACCGGCGTGCCCAAGGGTGTCGTGGTCACGCAGCGAGGGCTCGACAACTTCGCCCGAGACCAGGTCGAACGCTACGGCGCAACTCCACAATCACGCACGCTGCACTTCTCCACTCCGAGTTTCGACGGGTCGCTCTTCGAATATCTGCAGGCGTTCGGCGCCGGGGCGACGATGGTTATCGCTCCACCCGGGATCTTCGGGGGTGAGGACCTGGCGCAACTGCTGGCCGAGCACGCCGTCACGCACGCGTTCATCACCACGGCGGCACTGGCATCGGTGGATCCGGCTGGGCTGGAACAACTTGCGGACGTCGTATTCGGGGGCGAGGCGTGCCCGCCCGACCTCGTCGCACGCTGGGCACCTGGCCGCCGCCTGTACAACGCGTACGGACCGACCGAAGCAACCATCATGTCCAACGTCAGCCCGCCGATGGCCGCCGAGGAACCGATCACGATCGGTGGACCCGTCAGGGGCGTCAGCGAACTGGTGCTCGACGCTCGACTTCAAGCGGTTCCCGTCGGGGTCCCCGGCGAGCTGTACCTGGCCGGACCTGGCGTGGCACGGGGATACCACCGAAGGTCGGGGTTGACGGCAGAACGCTTTGTCGCCAACCCGGCTGACCCGGGAACGCGGATGTACCGCACCGGCGACATCGTGCGATGGACGCCGGACATGTGTGTCGAGTACGTCGGGCGAAGCGACTTCCAGGTCAAGGTCCGAGGCTTCCGTGTCGAACTCGGTGAGATCGACAGTGTGCTGACGGCGGAGCCCAACGTCGGATTTGCCGTTACGGTTGCCGATTCCGGCCCTACCGGAGACACCCGACTCGTGTCGTACGTCGTGCCTACGGCAGGTCAACTGGACACCGGGGTCTTGATTCGCGCCGTGGCCCGGCGCTTGCCTGCGCACATGGTGCCTGCCGTTCTCACGGTGCTCGAGAACATTCCGTTGACCGCTGTCGGAAAAGTCGACCGTTCGGCGTTGCCCAGCCCCGAGATCGGCACAACCACAGGGGATTTCCGGCCCCCGGTCGGACCGGTCGAACAGGCGGTGTCGGACGTGTTCGCAGAGGTGCTCGGCCTGGAACGAGTCGGTACCGACATCAGTTTCTTCGAGCTCGGGGGAAATTCTCTCAGCGCCACTTCGGTCGCGGCGAGGCTGCGGGCGGTGCTCGGAGCCACCGTCGGGGTGCGGGACCTGTTCGAGACGCCGACGGTGGCCGAGTTGGCCACGGTGATCGACCAGTCGGTTGCCGAACGGTCGGAGCGACTGGAACCGCGCCCCCGACCCGACGACATCCCCTTGTCGTTTGCCCAGCAGCGAATGTGGTTCGTCAATCAACTCGACACCAGTTCTCCCGCGTACAACATTCCGCTCGTGGTGCGGCTGAGCGGTGAACTCGACAAGCCGGCGTTGAGATCAGCGGTGTCCGATGTCATCGCCCGCCACGAATCGCTGCGAACGATGTTCCCGGTCCGCGGCGACGGACCGGTCCAGCACATCGTGCCCACCGAGAGCGCCGCGCTGCCGCAACTAGCCGAGACATCGGTGACCGACGAACATCATCTCCGTGACGAGCTTGCTCGAATGGTCTCGGCCGGTTTCGACGTCGCCGCACGAATTCCCCTGCGGGCATCGTTGTTCACCATGAATGAGCGCCAACACGTACTTGCCGTAGTGGTGCACCACATTTCGGCTGACGGCTTCTCGATGTCTCCGCTGACCCGAGACGTGATGATTGCATACGAGGCCCACTCGCACGGCGGGGAACCCCAGTGGACGCCGCTTCCAGTCCAGTACGCCGACTTTGCGCTCTGGCAACGGGAGATTCTGGGCTCAGCCGACGACCCGGGGTCGGTGATCACCGAGCAGTTGGCTTACTGGCGACGCGCACTGTCAGGCGCTCCCGACCTCTTGGAACTTCCCCTCGATCGAGACCGGCCGACACAACAGAGTTTTCACGGCTCGCGGATTCACTTCTCGATCAGCAGTGATCTTCACCGCCGGATTCGGGACGTGTCGAGGCAGCATGAGTCCACTGCATTCATGACTGTGCATGCAGCACTCGCGGTCCTGCTGGCACGTTTGGGCAGCACCGACGACATCGTGATCGGAACGCCGATCGCCGGCCGGGGAGATCGTGCCCTCGATGATCTGGTCGGCATGTTCGTCGGCACGCTCGCACTGCGCACACAGGTGGATCCGGCTCGATCGTTCCGGGAGTTGGTTGCGCATTGCCGCGAAGTCGACCTCGCCGCGTTCGCTCATTCCGACGTTCCCTTCGAGCGGGTAGTGGAGGCGGTCGGGCCGAAACGGTCGAGCGCTTATCCACCGATTTCCTCGGTGTCCCTCGAATTCCAGAACAACGATCGGCCGATTCTGAACCTGGCGGGACTGGAAGTCCGCGGGATCGACCCCGAACTCGAGGTAGTGAAGGTAGACCTGGAATTCCTGCTCGCCGAAGAGTACGACGATCGCGGTGCACCGGGAGGAATGAGCGGAGCCGTCGACTTCGCCACTGATCTCTTCGACCCCGGCACGGTCAGCGGGTTTGCCGACATGTTCGTTCGTGTACTCGAGTCCGTGACCCGGAATCCGGAGGTACCGATCGGTGACATCGATCTACTCGGCGATCGTGAACGTCGCGCGTTGACGCCGGCGCGTGGGCTCCCCGAAGTACCTCCGAAACTGTGGCCTGAGTTGTTGGCGGACGCGGTGGCGATCGATCCGGACTCGGTGGCCCTGTCGCTGGAGAATCGGCAACTCAGCTATCGCGACCTGGACGAGTGGTCGAATCGTGTTGCCCGGGAGTTGTGCGGTCGGGGTGTGGGCCCGGAGACGTTCGTGGCGCTGGGGATGCCTCGCTCGATCGAATCGGTGGTGGCGATCTGGTCGGTGACCAAAGCCGGAGCGGCTTTTGTGCCTGTCGATCCGGCCTATCCGCGCGAGCGCGTCGAATACATGCTCGCCGATTGCCGAGCCTCGCTCGGTTTGACTGTGCAGTCCAGCCGAACTCACCTACCCGACGTTGTTCCCTGGCTGGAACTCGACGATCCACACTTCGCCCGGCGGGTGGCCGCGCGGTCGCCGAAACCGATCAGCGATGACGATCGAACCGGTGAACTGAACCTCGATCATCCGGCCTACCTGATCTACACCTCGGGATCTACGGGGAAACCCAAGGGAGTGAACATTACTCATCGAGGTTTGGCGAGCTTCACGGCAGAAACTCGTGAGAGGTTCGAGGTCACACACGACTCTCATGTTTCGCAGTTGGCCTCGCCGAGTTTCGACGCTTCCATCTTCGAGTTGACGATGGCATTCAGTGCGTCGGCGCGAGTGGTGATCGTTCCGCCTGCTGTGTTCGGTGGCGCCGAATTGGCCGATGTCTTCCGGCACGAGCAGGTCACACATGCCACCATTACACCGACCGCGCTGGCGGCGTTGGGTGCCAACGGTTTCGAGGCGCTCCGTGTTCTCGATCTGGTGGGCGAGGCCTGCCCGCCGGAGGTCGTCGCGCAATGGGCACCGGGTCGGAGGCTGCACAACGGCTACGGCCCGACTGAAACCACCGTGCAGGCAAGCGTCAGCGATTCGATGAAACCCGGTGCGGGAGTGAACATCGGCTCGCCGGCAGTGGGCTTCGGCTTCTTGGTGCTGGACGGGCGTTTGCAGCCCGTCCCGGTCGGTGTGCCGGGGGAGTTGTACATCATGGGCCCAGGTATGGCACGTGGGTACCATAATCGGGCGTCGCTCACGTCGGAACGATTTGTCGCTTGCGTGTACGGGTCTCCGGGGCGCCGAATGTACCGCACCGGGGATGTCGTGCGTTGGCATGAGTCCGGCGGTGCCAGTGCCGAAAGCGACAGTGCCGAAATCGTCGGGTCCGGCGAGGGCGCACATCACACACTCGAATACATCGGGCGAAGCGACTTCCAGGTCAAGGTCCGCGGATTCCGGATCGAACTCGGCGAAATCGATGCAGTTCTCATGCATCATCCGGCCGTGGGCTTCGCTGCCACCATCGGCCACGTCGGACCGTCGGGTGAGACGGTCCTGGTGTCGTACGTGCGCGTGTCAGCTGCCGACGCCACGGACAGCGACGAGATACGGGCGTATGCAGCCGACCGACTACCCACCCACATGGTTCCGTCGGCAGTGGTGCTTCTCGAGCGGATTCCGATGACACCGGTGGGCAAGCTCGACCGAAAGGCTCTACCGGAACCCGAATTCGGTTCGGCTGCCGCCGAGTTCCACGAGCCGACCACTGCGACCGAGCGCGCCGTGGTCGACTCGTTCGTCGAGGTTCTGGGTCTCGACCGGGTGAGCACTACCGACAGCTTCTTCGACTTGGGCGGGTCCTCCCTGGTAGCCACCCGAATCGTCAGCGCACTGCACTCCCGTTTCCAACGCAGAATTCCGCTTCAGTGGATGTTCCTCGACCCGACGCCCGCTGGAATCGCTCGACGCCTCGACTTGCCGACCGTGGACGCCGGCATGGAAGAGCTTCTCGCCGTGGTTGTTCCGCTGCGGACGAAAGGAAGTGGGCGACCGCTGTTCTGTGTGCACCCTGGTATCGGCCTGTCCTGGGGGTATGCCGGATTGGTGCGGTATCTGCCCGAGGACAGACCGGTGTACGGCCTTCAGCTACCCGCACTCAGCGACGACGGTGACTATCAGTCGATCGAACAGTTGGCGCATCGTTACGTGGAAGAGATGGAGGCCGTTTCGCCAGACGGGCCGTACGACTTACTCGGATGGTCCCTCGGTGGAGTCATCGCGCACGCCATGGCCGTCGAACTGCAATCGTCCGACCGCGAAGTCGCCACACTGGCCATGATGGACAGCTACCCCGACAACGGGGATGCGCCTGCGTCAGCCGAACTCGACGTCCGAGACCTACTTCGAGGACTCGGCCTCGAAGTCGAGACCGACCGAGATCTGACCTTCGACGAGGCTGCGGCCGTGGTGGCCCGGACGCTCGGGCCCGAAACGGGAGTCGACGGTCGGGACCTCGAGCGGATTGCCCGCGGGTATGAGACTTCGCAGAGAATCACCCACCAGTTCGTTCCGCAGATCTACCAGGGAGACCTGCTGATCTTCCCGGCTGACGGAAAAGACGACACGATTGCGCGCGAAAGGTCGCCACAGGAATGGCGTCCGCTCGTGACGGGACGGATCGTGGAGGTGCCGGTGCGTTGCGGACACAACGAGATGATCGAGGCCCCGGCCATGGCGGTCATCGGACCGGAGATGGCCCGGCTTCTCACGATGTTTTCCGGATACTCCGAACGGGCATGACAACTTCAAGCCACCGAGCCGCACGCCCGCGAAGCGAGCGCCACCGAGCTGTTGCCGGGCACCGCAATCGAGCACGAGGAGCGGCAATGAGAAGGATCGGACGTACTCGGGCGATACTGGTCGTCGCCCTCGTCGCTTGGACGGGATTGTTCGGCGAAGCCGCGCTCGCCTCGGCTGATCAGGCTCGAACGTTGCCTTCGGATGGTTCAGCTCTCGATCACGTCGAGGAAATCAACGCCCGTCAGCTGACTATGTACGTCTACTCGGCTGCAATGGACAAAGTGATTCCGCTCGAGGTGATTCGGCCGGCAGACACAAGTGCGCCCCGACCGACCCTCTACCTACTCAACGGCGCCGGCGGCGGCGAGGACACGGCGACGTGGCAGACACGGACAGACGTCGTCGACTTCTTCGGCGACAAGAACGTCAACGTCGTCAACCCCATCGGCGGTGCCTACAGTTATTACACCGACTGGGAGAAGCCCGATCCTGTTCTCGGACTGAACAAGTGGACCACATTTCTCACTCAGGAGTTGCCGCCGATCGTCGACGCCACGCTCGGCACCACGGGTGTGAACGCGGTCGCCGGCTTGTCGATGGCGGGAACCTCCGTTCTGAGCCTGGCCGAGGCTGCGCCGACGGTTTACCGCGCGGTCGGCGCTTTCAGCGGGTGCGCCGAGACGAGTACTCAACCCGGTCAGGAATACGTGAGATTCGTGGTCGGATTCCGCGGCGGCAACGTCGACAACATGTGGGGTCCGGTTGGTGGCCCGGGGTGGGTAGCCAACGACCCTGTGGTCAATGCCGAGAGATTGCGGGGTGTCGACCTCTACATCAGCAACGGATCGGGCTTGCCCGGCCCACACGAGAATCTGGGCGGACCGATGGTCAACGGCGACCTCGGGGTCCTGGCCAATCAGGTGATCGTCGGCGGAGTGATCGAGGCGGGGACGAACCAATGCACCCAGCGTTTGGCCGAGCGGCTCGACTCCCTGGGCATCCCCGCCACGTATGACTTCCGGGCAACGGGTACTCACTCGTGGGGTTATTGGCAGGACGATCTTCACAACTCGTGGTCGATGATTGCCGAGTCGATCGGTGCGCGTTAGCCGGCGAACCCGATGATCGGTGGCTGAGTTGTTTCTCACTCCGGGGCCCTCTTGCCGAACCTAGCCGCCCGACCTGCAGGTCAGCGGCGTTATAGTCGCGGTATGAGTTCAGAAACACTCGCACCCCTCGACACCGATGTACTTGCGCGCCGGTTCGCGTGCCTGGGTGATCCGACGCGGCTGCGAGTGCTCCGACTTGCTGCCGGCGGTCCGATCGACGTCGACACGATTGCACACGCCGCATCACTCGAGCCGTCGACGCTGAGTGCGCACCTCGAGGCCTTGATCGAGGTCGGTTTCGTCGAGGCTTCGGTGCGCGAAGGCACCTCGGTTGTCAGTGTTGCCGGAACGGCATACTCCGATCTGATGGCAGCCGCCGCCGTTGTGGCTGCGCGTGGTCCGGTCAAAGACACACTGGGAGTTCTTCCCGACGACGTGGTGCTGCGCCGCATGGAATCCGACGACTGGGATGCCGTGCGCTCGATCTACCGCGAAGGAATCGACACCGGAACCGCGACGTTCACCACCTCGGTGCCGTCCGCCGAGAAGCTCGACGCGCAATGGTTACCTGATCATCGATGGGTCGCGGAGATCGACGGCCGCGTCGAAGGCTGGGCGAGCCTGAGCCCGGTGTCCTCGCGAGACTGCTACCGCGGGGTCGCCGAGAACTCCATCTACATCGGTAGCGGCGCTCGCGGGCGCGGCGTGGGCAAGCTGCTGCTTCGCCGACAGGTGCAAGCTGCCGACGCCAGCGAGATCTGGACGGTGCAGTCGTCGATCTTCCCGGAGAACCGGGCAAGCGTCGCCTTGCATCAGGCCGTCGGATTCCGAGTCGTCGGCACTCGGTCGCGTATCGCTCAACTCGGTGGCAGGTGGCGTGACACGTTGTTCCTCGAACGTCGCAGCGAAGACGCTGAGCTTTGAGAAGAGACGCTCAGCCCTTGGCAGCGCTGATTCCGGCGCGTCGCCCGTAGAAGCTGCCGTCACCGAGGGACGTTCCGGAGGCGTACCCGCCAGCGCAGACACCGGCGGTGCAGCGTCCAGCGGCAAACAGACCCGGGATCGGTTCGCCGGAGACGTGCATGACCTCCGAGTTGATCGACGTGCGCAGACCGCCGAGCGTGAATCCTGCGGTGAAGTTGCGAAGGTCGAGCGCAGCGACGGGTGAGCCGATCGGCTTGACCCACTCCTTCTTCTTGCCGAGCACGGGGTCTTCACCACGGGCGGCGTGGCGGTTGTAGACCTCGACGGTCGACTGAAGTGTGCCTTCCGGCAGGCCCATGTCGGATTCGAGTTCCTCGACGGTCTCGGCCACCCACTTGGGCTGGAATCTGAAGAACGGTGTGGAACTGTCGGCGGCGCAGCCCTCTTCGTAGGAGGCTTCGTCGATGATCAGGTAGGCCTGATTCTCGTTGCGCAACAGCGTCTCCTGCCCGATTCTTCCCGGGTACGTGTCCTCGTTGACGTAGCGCTGGCCGCGTCCGTTGACGAGAATGCCGCGGATCATCAACTGGGGGTCGCCGAAGAATGCGACCTCGGTTGCGTCCATGTGTGCGAGGTCCGCCCCGAGAGCCTGGGCCATCTGGATCGCCTTGCCGTCGTGCTCTTCGACAGCCGCACCGGGGCGCCCGATCAGCCGTGGGGCGTACGACTGGATCATCGCTTCGTTGTAGGCGAAGCTTCCCGTCGCCAGTACGACACCCGTGCGTGCTCGAACCGCCACTTCCTTGCCGTACTGCTTGGCGATGATGCCGACTACTCGATCGCCGTCGACGACCAGTCGCTGCACTCGCATGTCGTATTCTGCTCGTACGCCGAGGCTTTCGGCCGTCTCGATCAACGGCTTCATCAACATGAAGCCGCCGCCCTTCTCGCCGGTACGCTTGCCGCTCATCTGCGGAACGTGTCCGCGAGGGGCCGGTGTCGCGATCGTGTTGAACGGTGCCGAGTTCTCGCCGCCGGAATACATGAGACCGTCATCGAAGGGCGTTTCCCACCCGGGCTGGCCGTAGAAACTCTCCTTGAACGGCACGCCGTTGTCGACGAGCCAGTTGTAGTGTTCGACGCTGCCCTCGCAGTAGTCGGTGATCTTCTCCTCGTCGGCGCCGGGGCCGAGCGCGGCCATCATGAACGATTTCATGTTGGCAGGGGAGTCCTCGAACCCGAGTGCCTGTTGGAGCGGGGTTCCGCCACCCAGATAGATGAATCCGCCTGCCAGCGCCGCAGCGCCGCCCCAGCCGCTCGTGCGCTCGAGCACCAACACGTCGGCGCCCGCTCGCGCCGCCTCGATCGAAGCACTCACTCCGGCAATGCCGTAGCCGGCGACGACGACGTCAGCCTCGAAGTGCCACTGCTCGATGCTTGCGGCGGACTGCGGACGGATTGAGCTGGCCTCGGCCATGGATTCGGATCCTTCGTTCTTCTGGTTGGTTGGTGGGGGAATCGGTAGGTGTGATCGATGCCCTGATTGCAGTATCTCGACCGAAAGTCAGTCGGTGTCCGTTTTCGCGGAATCGGCCGCGGCCTTCTCCTTGGCGCGCGCGGCTTTACGTCTGTCGGCCTTCACGGCGATCAGCGCATTGTTGAGGCCGGTCGCCAGGGGCCAGCCGACGTAGTGGCACAGGAAGATCGCGGCCTCCTCGAATTGCTGCTCGGTCAACTCCTCGTTGTGAAGAGCAGCGTTGATCTGGATCTTTGCCACATCGCTCTGCCCCTGGGCTGTGATGGCACCGATCAGCAGCAGTCTCCGATCGCGCACCGACAGGCCCGGCCGCGTCCAGATGTCGGCGAAGAGGTGATCGGCGGTCACGGCGAAGAAGTCGCCAGGAACGTCGGCGGGGAGTTCCCAGCCGTACACCTCGTTCATCTTCGCTACGCCGCGAGCGCGGGTCTCGGAGACGCGGCTTCCGCCCGTTCCATTGGTGTCGGTCGTGTGAGTGGTCTCGGTCATGCGTGCTCCCGTGTAGTGGACGCCGTAGATGCCGGTGAAGGCTCGGCGAGCCTGTCTTCTCTGTCATTCCCGACGCCCAGACCGGCACCGAGTCCGGCGAGCGCAAGGTGCGCGAGCGGCAGGTCGAGATCCAGCCGATCACCGAGGTCGATGGCCAAGGCCAGGTCCTTCTCCCCGAGATTGCGAACATGCCGCAGTATCGAGAACCACGGGTCGTCCTCCGCGACTGGAGCGGTGGTGTCGCGGAGCATGATCGCGCCCGCGCCGCCGGTGATCGCATCGGTGTGTCTGACGACCTTTCCGAGCGTGCGGAGATCGAGTCCTGCTGCTTCGGCGAGTCGCGCAGCTTCGGTCGCGGCGGTGAACGAGATGAAGTGAAGAAGGTTGCGTGCGAGCTTCATTCGCGTTCCCGCACCGATGTCGCCTGCATGAACCACCAGTTCGGCCCAGGATCCGAAGGGCTCGCGGACGGCCTCGAACGCCTCGTCGGAGCCGCCGATCATCACGGCCAGCCTTCCCTGCGCTGCGCCGCCGGCGCCGCCACTGATCGGTGCGTCGACCAGCAGAACGCCACGCTGTCGACAGATACCAGCGAGTTCCACCGCCGTGGTGTCCGAGATGGTGGAGTGAATTGCGACGACAGTGCCTGGCTGTGCGGTCGACAGGATGCCGTGCGGCCCGCCTACAACCTCGCGCACCTGCGCGTCGTCGAGCACCGTGACGGAGATGATTCTCGCCTGCGCTGCAACGTCGGCGGGCGTCGATGCTCCACTCGCGCCCGCACTGGTGAACGGCTCGAGGGCTTCTGCGCGGGCATCACACACCACCAGTCCGCCCGGCCAGTCCAGGAGGCGCGTCGCCATGGGCGCACCCATGTTGCCCAAACCGATGTACCCCAGTCTGGGTTTCGAAGGGCCCGCTTTGGGCGCCGAATCCGTCATGATCGGTACACCTGGCCGCCGTCGACGTTGAAGATCTGCCCCGTCACCCAGCCTGCGTCGTCGGAGAGAAGGAACAGGCACATGCCGACGAGATCCTCCGGCGTACCCATGCGCTGCAACGGGATTCGTTTGACCATGTCCTTGACGATATTTCCGGGGGTGACGGTTCGAGTCGCCTCCGTGTCGATGGGACCGGGAGCGATGGCGTTGATCCGGATGTTCGACCAGCCGAGTTCGGTCGCGAGTTGTTGAGTCAGGCTGTTGACCCCGGCTTTGGCGAGTCCGTAGTAGTTCGAGTACAGCCACGCCGCCGTGGAGGATTGGTTGACGATCGAGCCACCCTTCTCCCGCATGTGAGGTACGACCGCCCGGCACACGTGCAACGCGCCGTCCATGTTGACGCTCATGAACTTTCGGTAGTAGTCCCAGTCGACGGTCAACAGCGAGTCGATCTTCATTCCGCCGTAGATGGCAGCGTTGTTCACCAGATGCTCGATGCTGCCGAACTGCTCGATCGTGAAGTCGGCAAGTGCCGCAGTCGATTCTCCGTCGGCAACGTCGACGTCCTTGAAGACCGCTCGTCCTCCGTCCGCGGTGATCTGCTTGGCGACAGCTTCGCCGAGTTCGCGATTGAGGTCGGCGACCACCACGTTGGCCCCCTCCGCGGCCAGAGCCCGGGCATACGCCTCTCCGATACCCTGCGCTGCTCCGGTGACTATCGCGGTGCGACCGTCGAAACGTCCCATGTCGACCTACTTTCGTGGTGATGATCCTGTGGTGAGGATGTGGAATGTCAGGAAGGTGAAGCGACGAGCTTGGTTTCGAGGTATTCCTCGAAACCCGCGAGGCCCATTTCGCGGCCGATCCCGGATTGCTTGTAGCCGCCGAACGGTGCGTCGGCCGAATACCAGACGCCGCCGTTGACGCTCAGCGTTCCGGTTCTGACACCGGCAACGACGTGCGCGACGCGATCGGGATCGGTGCCCCATACCGAGCCGGACAGGCCGTAGGGGGAGTCGTTGGCAATTCGGATTGCGTCGTCGTCGCTGTCGTACGGAATGATCACGAGAACGGGACCGAAAATCTCCTCCTGCGCTACGCGAGACGAGTTGTCCAGCCCGGCAACGAGAGTGGGCTCGACGAAGAAACCGCGCTCGTGATCGTCTGGACGGCCACCACCCGTCACGATCGTGCCGCCCTCTTCGACCGCGAGGGAGAGGTAGCTCTCCACCCTGGCGCGCTGGCGCGCCGAGATGACCGGACCACATACCGTTCCGCGCGCGCTGGGGTCACCGGCTCGGATACCCGCCATCGCGGCGGAGGCCGCGGCCAGAGCATCTTCGTACCGAGCGTGCGGCACCAGAAGTCTGGTACTGAGCGCGCATCCCTGACCGGCATGAACGCAGACGGAGAACGCGGCAACCGAGCATGCGCCCTTGATGTCCGCGTCGTCGAGGACGATGAATGCGGACTTGCCCCCGAGTTCGAGGAAGACCTTCTTGAGGGTTTGCGCGGCCGTGGCCATCACCGTGCGTCCGGTGGCGGTGGAACCGGTGAAGGACACGAGATCGACGCGCGGATCGCTGCACAGCTGGGCGCCGAGAGAGTGATCCGTCGACGTCACCACGTTGACGACGCCGGCCGGGATCTCGGTTTCTTCGGCAATGACCTTGGCGACCAGCGCGGCGCACCAGGGCGTGTCCGGCGCGGGTTTGAGAACGATGGTGTTGCCGGCCGCGAGGGCAGGACCGAGTTTGGCGAAATTGATCTGGTGCGGAAAGTTCCACGGTGTGATTGCGCCGACGACGCCGACCGCTTCCTTGAGCAGTCGGCGATGAGTCGGAATCCCCATCGGTGACGCGTGCCCGAGATCTTGTTCCCAGGAATAGGTTTCGATCAGATCCGCCCAGTAGCGAAGATCTTCGATCGGGCCTTCGAGTTGTGGACCGCTCGTCAGCATGACGGGTGCGCCCACCTCGGCGACGGTGATCTCGCGCAGCTCCTCGATGTGAGACTGGAGTGCGTCGCACAGTTGGCGTAGGCAGCGAGCGCGAAATCCGTGATCGCGTGCCCATTCGGTGTCGTCGAACGCACGGCGCGCAGCGGCGATGGCCGCGTCCATGTCCGCGGCGGTCCCTTCGGCAGCGCGGCCGATCAGTTCCTCGGTGGCCGGGTTGAAAACTTCGAAGGTTCCACCGGATCCGGGAACCAGCTTTCCGTCGACGAGAAGTGCAGAACTGTCTGCGGGTCGAAGCGTCATAACGCAAACCCTCTCTTTCTGGACATGTGTCTGGACTCTAGTTCACGCTCGTGGTTGAGGCAATGGTTTCTGGGGCATAAGAGATTTCGAGAGGGTCTCTGGATCTACTTCGGTGAAAATCGCCTCGTGCCCGGTGTGGCGCCGCTACGGTTCACCGCACATTCACAACCACGCCTTCACATCCACGGGAGAGAGGTCGAAATGAACAGAGTTGACGGAAAAGTGGTGCTGGTGACCGGTGCTGCTCGAGGTCAGGGGCGCAGTCACGCCGTCCATCTCGCACAGGAGGGCGCGCACGTCATCGCCTTCGATCTGTGCGCAGACATCGCCAGCAACGAATATCCGCTCGCCAGTCCAGCCGATCTGGAGGAAACGGCTCGACTGGTGAAAGAGACCGGGCAGCAGGTGGTGACAGCGCGTGTCGACGTCCGTGATCGCGCCGGCCTCGAAACAGCACTTGCCGAGGCAGTAGGGCAGTTGGGCGGATTGCATGTCGTCGTGGCGAACGCCGGTATCTGTCCGCTCGGCAAGCACGTGTCGACTGCCGGTTTCGTCGACGCGTTCGATGTGAACTTTCTCGGTGTCGTCAACACAGTGCATGCATCGATGGACTACCTCGGCGAAGGGGGTTCGATCATCGCGATCGGCTCTGTTGCCGGTCTGGTGCCGCAGACCGGATTCAACGGGCAGCAGGCGCTCCAGGGTCCGGGCGGCGACGGATACGGCCTGGCCAAGAAGCTGATTCAGGCCTATACCAGTTCGTTGGCACTGACCCTCGGGCCGAGTTCCATTCGCGTCAATGCGATCCATCCGACCAACGTGAACACCGACATGTTGCAGAGCATGCCGATGTACCGGACGTTCCGTCCCGACCTCGAGAATCCGACCGCCGAGGATGCGGCAGTGACGTTCCCCTTCATGCAGGCGATGCCGGCCCCGTGGGTCGAGCCCGCGGACATCTCGCATGCGGTCGTGTACTTGTCGTCGGACGAGTCGCGATTCGTCACCGGCCAGCAACTGCGCGTGGACGCTGGTGCCGGGATGAAGATCGGTCTGTAGTAGAACTTTTCGCGTCACGCCTGCCTGTTCGTGGTGAATTTTCGAAGTTTCCCCATTTCGTTGCCCTGGACAGGCCGCTGTAGTAACGTCCAGACACGTGTCCAGCCAACGGGGCGATTCAGGTAGCGGGGGATCGATTGTCTACGAATCCACTCGCAGGCGCCTCACGGGCAAACAGGCGGAAACTGTGGCCAGGCTTGCCGAAGCGACAGTGAAAGTTCTACGCGAACAAGAGTTTTCCGGACTGACTGTCCGTTCGGTTGCGGCCGAAGCGGGTGTAGGAACTGCGACCGCCTACACGTATTTCGCGTCCAAGGAGCATCTGGTCGCAGAGGTCTTCTGGCGAAGACTTCAGAACTCGTCGGCGCCTGACGGCTCAGGGTTGGATCGCACCGCGCACGTGCTCTCTGTACTTCGAAATATCGCGCTGCTTCTCGCGGACGAACCGGAGGTATCGGCTGCCGTGACCAATGCACTGCTCGGCTCCGATCCGGAAGTGGAACATCTTCGCGGCCGGATCGGACTCGAGATCCATCAACGACTTGCTTCGGCGTTGGATCCTGACGGCGAGCCTGAAGTGTTGGAAGCGCTCGAAATGCTGTATGCCGGGGCGCTTCTGCGCGCAGGGATCGGCTACGGAACCTACGCGCAAATCGCTGGACGCCTCGAGGCCTCAGCTCTACTGATCCTGGAGAAATCATGACAGAAGCTTTGATCGATCCGGTGGTCTTCAATCCGTACGACTACCACTTTCACGACGATCCGTATCCGACGTACAAGCGTCTGCGCGAGGAATCACCGCTGTATCACAATCCGGACGTGGGCTTTTGGGCGTTGTCGCGATATACGGACGTGGTCGACGGATTCAAGGACAACAAGCGTCTCTCGAGCGCAAACGGGGTATCGCTCGACCCCGCAGCCTACGGTCCACACGCGCATTATGTGATGTCGTTTCTCGCGATGGACGATCCCCGCCATATGCGGTTGCGCCAGTTGGTTTCTCGCGGATTCACACCTAGACGGGTCGCGGAGCTCGACGGTCGGATACTCGAACTCACGAAGCAACATCTGGTACCTGCGCTGGGCGCGGGGGAGTTCGACTGGATTACGGAGGTGGCGGGAAAGCTGCCGATGGACGTCATCTCCGAACTCATGGGTGTTCCCGAACCGGACCGAGCCGAACTGCGGCGCAAGGCGGACCTGGTGGTGCATCGAGAGGCAGGTGTTCTCGACGTGCCGCAACCTGCGGTCGAGGCTTCGATCAGTTTGATGGGCTACTACAAGGAGATGATCGCGCAGCGGCGCCGATCGCGGACGGACGACCTGACCTCGGCCTTGCTCGACGCCGAGATCGACGGAGACAAACTCTCGGACCAGGAGATCCTCGGATTCATGTTTCTGATGGTCGTGGCCGGAAACGAGACCACGACCAAGCTTCTCGGAAACGCGCTGTACTGGGGTTCGCACCATCGGGAGCAGATCACACCGGTTCTCGACGATCCCGAACGAGCCTCGGAATGGGTGGAAGAGACTCTTCGCTACGACACGTCGAGCCAGATCGTGGCTCGGACTTCGGTCGTCGACCTCGAGTACCACGGGCGCACCATTCCGGCGGGGGAGAAGGTTCTGCTCCTGATCGGATCGGCCAACCGAGACGCCGACGTCTTCGAGGATGCCGACAGCTTCCAGATCGGCCGGAGTTCGTCGGGAAAACTCGCGAGTTTCGGTGGTGGCGTGCACTTCTGTCTGGGTGCCCACCTTGCCAAGCTCGAAGCCAAGATCGCCCTGGCGGAGTTCGGGCGTCGGGTCAGCGACTACGAAGTCGACGAGTCCGGAATCGAGCGTGTTCATTCGACAAACGTCCGGGGCTTTGCGGCCCTGCCGGTGAAAGTGCAGGTGCGCTGATGCCTCGTTTCGAACCCAATCCGGTTCGCCGGCCGGCACTGATCAGTGGTGCGTCGTCGGGAATCGGCACTGCCACCGCGTATGCCTTGGCCGAACTCGGGCATCCGGTTGCGCTCGGTGCGCGTCGAGTCACCGAATGCGAAGCCATCGCCGAGAAGATCCGCAGCAATGGTGGTGAAGCGTTCGCCCACTTCCTCGACGTCACGGACGGTGATTCGGTCGACGGATTCGTCTCGGCCGCAGAGGCAGTGCACGGTCCCGCCGAAATCGTCGTCTCCGGGGCCGGTGATCTCGAATTCGGGGCTGCGGACGAGATGGATCCCGAGGCGTTTCTACGGCAGATCCAAGTCCACCTCGTTGGTGCGCAGCGATTGGCGCATCGCGTACTCCCCGGTATGAGGCAACGACAGCGCGGTGACTTCGTACTGATCGGCTCGGATTGTGCCGAGCGCCAGCGTCCACTCATGGGTGCTTACGACGCAGCCAAGGCCGGGCTCGAAGCAATGGGGCGCCAGATGCGAATGGAGCTCGAGGGAACCGGCATTCGCGCGTCGATCGTGCGACCCGGGCCGACACTGACCGGCATGGGAATGGACACGACGCCGGAGATCATCGGACCGGTCGGGGAATCGTGGAGTAAGTGGGGGTTCGCCCGACACGGTTACTTTCTGCGCGCCTCGGACATCGCCAATGCCATCGTCGCCGTCGTGTCGGCGCCGCGAGGAGCACACATCGTGCTCGTCGAAGTTCAGCCCGAGGCACCACTGGACAAACTTCCCACTGCGAACTCACAGGAGACGACATGACGCACGGAGTGCAGGAGACGTCGCGAACACTGCCCGAGCCGCCGCGGGTGTCCGGCGGGGATCTCCCGCACGGGCATCTCGAGGAACTGAGAACCGACCCGATAGCGCTCATGCGCCGGGTGCGCGAAGAATGCGGTGACGTCGGCGCCTTTCAACTTGCCGATCGCACTGTGATCTTGCTGTCCGGAGCCGAGGCAAACGAGTTCTTCTTCCGTTCCACCGACGAGGATCTCGACCAACAAGCTGCATACCCCTTCATGAAGCCGATCTTCGGTGAAGGCGTCGTTTTCGATGCCAGTCCGGAGCGGCGAAAGGAGATGCTCCACAACTCGGCTCTGCGCGGCGAACAGATGCGTGGGCACGCCGCCACGATCGGCCGCGAGGTCGAGGCGATGGTCGCGCAGTGGGGAGACGAAGGCGAGATCGATCTGCTCGACTTCTTCGCCGAGCTGACCATCTACACCTCGTCGGCGTGCCTGATCGGCAAGAAGTTCCGCGACGAACTGGACGACAGTTTCGCCAAGCTGTATCACGAGCTCGAACAGGGAACCGATGCATTGGCTTTCGTGGATCCGTACGCGCCGATCGAGAGTTTCCGCCGTCGCGACGAGGCACGGTTGGCGTTGGTCGCTCTGGTACAGGACATCATGAACGGCCGCATCGCGAATCCTCCGCAGGGCAAGGAGGACCGCGACATGCTGGACGTGTTGGTGTCGGTCAAGGACGAGAACGGCGACCTCCGGTTCAGTGCCGACGAGATCACCGGCATCTTCATCTCGATGATGTTCGCCGGCCACCACACGACTTCCGGCACGGCAGCGTGGTCGCTGATCGAGATGTTGCGGCATCCCGACACCATGACGGACGTCGTCGACGAACTCGACAATCTGTACTCCGACGGCGCCGACATCAGTTTTCACGCCCTGCGCCAGATTCCGGTTCTCGAGGCTGTGGTCAAGGAAACCCTTCGACTGCATCCGCCGTTGATCATCCTGTTGCGGGTGGCACGTGGAGATTTCGAAGTGGGCGGCTTCGAGATCCGAGAAGGCCATCTTGTCGCGGCGACACCCGCGATCTCCAATCGAATCGCCGAGGACTTCCCGCGACCGGACACCTTCGATCCCGGGAGGTACATCGACCCGAATCAAGAGGACATCGTCAACCGCTGGACGTGGATTCCGTTCGGAGCCGGCCGGCATCGCTGTGTCGGCGCCGCGTTCGCCCAGATGCAGCTCAAAGCGATCTTCTCGATCCTGCTGCGGGACTTCGAGTTCGAGATGACACAGCCGTCGGAGTCCTACCGAAACGACCACAGCAAGATGGTCGTCCAGTTGCAGCAGCCGTGCGCGGTGAGGTACCGGCGCCGAACGCGTCCCGGGCGTGAGGGGTGATCATGCACGTCGAAGTCGACCTCGACCTGTGCCAGGGCCATGCGGCGTGCGAGCTCGAGGCACCGGAGATCTTTGTCGTCCCGAAGCGGGGGAAGGTCAGTCTTCTGGACCCGGACCCACCCGAGTCGCTCCGCGGTGAAGCCGAGATGGCGGTCAGGTACTGCCCGACCGGCGCCCTGAGGATTGTCGACTGATTACAGCGGATTGTCGATTGATGTCAGCGAATTCATGTGCTCGAGGGAGGAAGTTCAGATGACGGGTTTCGACCGCGCAGAGCTCGACGAGATGGTCCAACGCTGGATCGAGGCGAACAAGAAGGCCGAAGCCGCCGGTGATTGGAAACCGTTGGCGGACATGTACACCGAGGACGCCACGTACGGGTGGAACTACGGTCCCAAGCAGGATTTCATGGCGGTGGGGCGCGAGCAGATTCGTGAAGTCGCGCTCGGTCTCGAGATGAAGGGCCTCGAAGGCTGGGAGTATCCGTATCAAGAGTTTGTGATCGACGAACGTAGCGGAAACGTGATCGGCTTGTGGAAGCAGATTTCCGACGCCAAGCGCGAGGACGGTAGCAACTACTCCGTCTACGGTATCGGCGGTAGTTGGTTCCGCTACGGCGGGGACTTCCAATGGTCTTGGCAGCGTGACTTCTTCGACTTCGGGAACGTGTCGGCGTTGTTCATGGAGATGATCGGCAACAATGCTCTCTCGAAGGGGATGCAGGGCCGGATCCAGCGATCGATCTCGGGCGACCCGCTACCGGGCTGGTATCCGGTGGGCACCGCGCCGGTCCCGCTGTGGTGAGTCCGATGACCGTGCGCGATTCCTTCGAGACACTCTCGCAGCGCGACCTTGCCGTGTTGGTGCCCGAGTTGCTCTTGTGTGGGCAGCTGATCGATCGCTCGGGCATGGCGCATCTGATCGTCGAGTTCGGACGCGAGGGTATGGCGCAGGTGGCCGTCGAGGAGTGGGAATCGGCCAGCCCCTGGTACACCCGCCGCATGCAGAAGGCCCTCGGATACGAGGGCGACGACGTCGTGACGATCTTCAAAGGGCTACAACTCGACATCGGTGCTCCGCCACAGTTCATGGACTTTCGATACCGGGTCGACGATCCGCTGCACGGTGAATTCTGGCTCGATCATTGTGGAGCGCTCATGGACGTCGAGCCGTTGGGCGATGAGTTCGTGACCTCGATGTGTCACGACATCGAGGATCCGACTTTCGATGCGACGGCCATCGCGACCAACCCACACGCCCAGATCCGTCCGATTCACCGACCACCGCGCAGGCCCGCGGACCGACATCCGCACTGCGCCTGGACCGTTGCCATCGACCCGTCGCACACGCCGCCCGTGATGACCGCGCACACCGAGCAGATCGGACGCACTGCAGCGGTGACGGTCGAGCTGAGCCCGATCGATCACGGCGGGGACGGTCGGGCGGACTACTCGGGTCCGTTGTTGTCGGACCTGAGGTTTTCCGACTTCTCGCGATCAGCCTTGGTTCGTATCGCAGAGGAGATCTGCGTGCAGCATCATCTGTTGGCGTTGGGCTTTCTGGCAGCGGTTCGCCGCCGTGCCGACGAAGACAAGGCGCGCGAGATCACGCGAAAGCAATTGACCGGAATCGCGGGAGTTGCGGCACAGCGTATTCGAGATGCGCTCGGGCTTCCTTCGACTCTGGAATCGTTGGCATTGGTCCTGTCCGTGCATCCCTTGCTGAATCCGAAGCAGTATGTGGAGAGCGAGATCCGACCGGACGGCGGTGCTCTGGAGCTGTGGATCTCGCGAGACGCTCTTGTCGACCGCGACGGCGGTTGGCCGACCTTGCTCGGCAGCGAGCACCTCGATCCCCTCCAGGCTTTGGTCCGCGGCGTGAATCCGCACTTCACCGTGAGAGTGGTGGCCGAAGATGCCGCGGGGCTCCTTCTGACCGTGGACATCACCGAAGCTCCCGCTCCGGAATGCGTCGAAGTCGCCATTACGAAGGTCAGTACCGGCGCGGCCTTCGTATTCGAAGATCGCGGAATTCCCTTGCCTCTGTTCGTCGTCTGAACGGCCGAAACCGAAGGACTCAACCTATGGCCTACACGTTCGCAGACCTGTTCGAGCATTCCGTCGATGCGATGCCCGATCGCCTCGCACTGATCGTTTCCGGCGAGGAGGTGACATACCGTGAGCTGGACGAGCGGGCCAACCGATTGGCGCACTACTTCCAGTCAGTCGGGTTGGGTGTCGGTTCGCACATCGGTATTCAGCTGCACAACTCGATCGAGGCGATGGTTGCTGTCCTCGCGGCGTTCAAGATCCGCGGCGTTCCCATCACGGTGAACTACCGCTACACGAGCGACGAATTGGTCTACCTGTACGAGAACGCGGATCTCGAGGCGTTGGTTTTCCATCGTGGTTTCGCTGAGCGGGTTGCCGGTGCCTTGGTGTCGGCACCGCGGGTCAAGTACGTGATCGAGGTGCCGGACGAACTCGCTCTCGGGAACGAACCGTCGATTCCGGCGGCAGTGGCGTACGCCGATGCGCTCGGCAACCAATCCCCGCTTCGCGCAGGTGAACATGCATTTCCCGAGCGTTCCGGCGACGACGTCTACGTTCTCTACACCGGCGGAACAACCGGACGACCTAAAGGTGTCGTCTGGCGGCAGGAAGACATCTGGCGCGTGCTGGCCGGCGGTTACGACTTCTACTCGGGTGAGCCGATCGCCGACGAGTACCAGCAGTCGCGCGGTGGCGCCGCGGCAGCCGAACCGATGCGGTGGTGCATGCTTCCACCGCTGATCCACACTTCGGCTCTGATGCCGACGTTCAACGCTCTGTTCTCCGGAAACACCGTCATCTTCGAACCGAAATTCGATGCGGCACAAGTCTGGAAGGTCGTCGCCGAATATCGGCCGCAGGTCATGGTCATCACCGGCGACGCCATGGGCCGCCCACTGGTCGAAGCCCATCACGAATTGCAACCGGATGCGTCGAGCCTGGCTGTACTCGCCTCCGGCGCTGCGCTCTTCTCCGGATCGGTCAAAGACGCGTTCTTCGACGTCTTTCCGAATCTGATGATCTCCGATTCGGTCGGATCGTCCGAAACAGGCTTCGGCGGAATAGGATTCGCAACCAAAGGGCTCGAGCAGCGTGGAGGACCCAAGGTGGGCGCCAACAGATTCACGGTCGTCGTCGACGACGACAACCGTGTGTTGGAGCCGGGTTCGGGCGCCGAAGGATGGTTGGCGAAACTCGGCAACGTCCCACTCGGCTACTACAACGATCCGGTGAAGTCGGCCGAGATATTCCGAGAGGTGAACGGCGCGCGAGCAGTCGTGACCGGAGACCGAGCGCGGATCGAGGACGACGGCTCGGTCACTCTCCTCGGACGGGGAAACATGGTGGTCAACACCGGCGGTGAGAAAGTCTTCGTGGAAGAGGTCGAAGCAGTGGTGAAGGCCCATCCCGACATCTACGACGCAACAGTGATCGGCATTGCCGACGAGCGGTGGGGCAATCGGGTGGCGGCGGTGCTCCGCGTCCGCGATGGTGTGGAACCGGATTTCGATTCCATCGAAAAACACACCCGCACTCAGCTTGCCGGCTACAAGATTCCGCGTTCCTTCTGGATCGCCGACGAGGTCGTTCGAGCGCCGAGCGGCAAGCCGGACTACCGCTGGGCCAAGGAGTTCTCACAGAACAGCGACCCGGTCCACCGGATCGACTAGCGCTCACACGCAACACCCGGCACCCGGCACCCATCCGTAAAGGAGCATCTGCAATGCCTGAGATCGACCTTCCCGACGGGTTCGACGTGACCGACCCGCATCTGTACGGCCAGCGCGTCCCGCTTGCCGAGTTCGCCGAACTACGACGGTGCGCTCCGGTCTGGTGGAACGCCCAGGAACCGGGTACCGGTGGATTTCACGACGGTGGTTGTTGGGTGGTCTCCCGCCACGCAGACGTCCGCGATGTCTCGTTGCGCAGCGAGGAGTTCTCGAGCAACGTCAACGGCTGCATTCCTCGGCATGAAGACAACATCTCCGCTGAGGAGTTGGAGGCAACTAAACATGTCCTGATCAACAAGGACGCCCCCGAGCACACACAGCTGCGCAAGTTGGTGGCGCGATTGTTCACTCCGCGGTCGGTGGAAGCGATGCGAGCCGGCCTCGAAGCGCGCGCGGAGGCCATCACGTCGGCCGCCGTGGCGGAAGGTAGCGGTGATTTTGTCAGCCAGGTCGCCAGCGAGTTACCGATGCAGGCGATCTCGGAGCTGATCGGTGTACCGCAGGACGGGCGCCGTCAGCTGTACGACTGGTCGAATCAGATGACGGGATACGACGACGAGTCGCTCGCCGGCGAGTCTCGGATGGCGTCGGCGCAGATCCTGGGCTACGCCTATCAACTGGCCGAGGCGAGACGGGAGGAACCGCTCGACGACATCATCTCGCGCTTGGTGCATGCCGACATCGACGGACAGAAACTCACCCCGGAACAGTTCGGTTTCTTCGTCATCATGTTGGCTGTCGCAGGCAACGAAACGACGCGCAACGCAACGACACTCGGCATGATGGCATTTCTCGAGCATCCGGATCAGTGGGAACTGTTCAAGCGTGAGCGTCCGCGCACCGCCGCGGACGAGATCATCCGCTGGGCTTCGCCACTGACGTCGATGCAACGAACAGCAGTGGTGGACACACAGATTGCCGGCACGGCGATTGCGAAGGGGCAGCGTGTCGTACTGCTCTACGGCTCGGCGAACTTCGACGAAACCGTCTTCGAGAACCCCGACGTCTTCGACATCACCCGAGACCCGAACCCGCACCTCGCGTTCGGAGGAACCGGACCGCACTACTGCGTCGGCGCCAACCTGGCCAGAATGGAGGTCGATCTGATCTTCGGCAAGATCGCCGATCACATGCCCGACGTCAGCAAGCTCGGCGATCCGAGCCGGCTCTCGTCCGGTTGGCTCAACGGGATCAAGGAATTCAAGGTCGACTACGGCAACTCCACGTCTTGTCCTTCGGGGCATTGACGTGTACAGCGGAAGAGTTGCACTTGCGGGCCCGATGCGCGAACTCGGCCAGTTCTACCGGATGGGCGCCGATGTCGCAGTGGGCTTGTTCCGCACCCGCTTTCAGGTGCAGGAGTTTCTCGAGCAGAGTTGGATGATCGCCCGGGTGTCGATAGTGCCGACCGTGTTGGTGGCAGTGCCGTTCACGGTTCTGGTGAGTTTCACACTCAACATCCTTCTCCGCGCGATCGGTGCCGCCGACCTCAGCGGCGCCGGAGCCGCTCTCGGCGCCGTGACACAGGTCGGCCCGGTGGTGACGGTGCTGATCGTGGCAGGTGCAGGCGCGACTGCCATCGCCGCCGATCTGGGATCGAGAACGATCCGTGAAGAGATCGACGCGATGGAGGTGCTCGGGATCGATCCGATCAATCGGCTCGTGATCCCGCGGGTGGTCGCCTCGACCGTGGTGGCTCTTCTGCTCAACGGACTCGTCTGCGTCATCGGCATCGCCGGCGGCTATGCCTTCTCGGTGTTTCTCCAGGGCGTCAACCCCGGCGCGTTCGTCGAGGGAATCACGTTGCTGACCGGCCTGCCCGAGGTGGCCCTGTCGATGGTCAAAGCTGCACTGTTCGGGATGCTGGCGGGATTGGTGGCCTGCTATCGCGGACTGTCGGTACGGGGTGGGCCGAAAGGCGTGGGGGAGGCCGTCAACGAAACGGTGGTGTACGCATTCATGGCGTTGTTCGTCGTCAACACCATCGTCACCGCGGTCGGCATCCGATTGACGGCGGGGTGATCGAGGTGACGCTGTCGGATTCGCTGGCACAAATCGGCAAGTTCGGACGCACGCGGGCGCGGGTGGCTCGAACGTCACGCTCGATCGACGACGTCGGGCGACAAGCTGTCTTCTTCGCGCGCGCCATCGCTCACATCCCGTGGGCAATTCGCAAACACCCGAAAGAAGTGTTGAGGCTGGTAGCCGAGATCAGCATGGGCACCGGAGCTTTGGCAGTGATCGGCGGCACGGTTGCGGTCGTAGGATTTTTGACTCTCGCCTCGGGCGGCACCATTGCGATCCAAGGGTTCAGCTCACTGGGAAATATCGGAGTCGAAGCGCTCACCGGATTCTTCTCCGCCTTCATCAACGTTCGTATCGCTGCGCCGGTCATCGCGGGAATCGGCCTGTCGGCCACGATCGGCGCAGGTTCGACCGCGCAGATCGGTGCCATGCGCATCAGTGAGGAAATCGACGCCCTCGAATCGATGGCGATCAGTTCGGTCCCGTACGTCGTCAGCACCCGCGTCACCGCAGGGATGATCGCGATCTTGCCGCTGTACTCACTGGCGCTCGTGGGATCATTTCTGGCCGGACGATTCACCACGGTCGTGCTATTCGGTCAGTCCTCCGGTCTCTACGACCACTACTTCACGACGTTCCTCGATCCGGTCGACGTCGCATGGTCCTTCGTTCAAGTGCTCGTGATGGCACTACTGGTGATGCTGATCCACACGTACTACGGATACAACGCGTCCGGGGGACCGTCGGGCGTGGGAACTGCAGTGGGCCGCGGGGTTCGGCTCTCGCTGATCTGCGTCGTGGCGGTGACCCTGCTCGTCTCACTCGCGCTCTACGGCGGTTCCGGCAACTTCAATCTGTCCGGTTAGGGGGACTGCGTGCACAGATACGGCTACAAGTTGGCTGCTCTGGGCTTGGCTGCGGCGATCGTCGGGGTCATCGCTTTGTCGGTCGCGTCTTTCAACCAGGTGTTTGTCGCTCGCGTCCCGATCACGGTGATCGCGGAGCGCGCCGGGCTCGTGATGGATCCGGGCGCGCGGGTGAAGATGGCCGGGGTGACCGTGGGCTCGGTGGAGTCCATCACGCCGACTGACGACGCCACCGCGCAACTGTCGTTGTCGATCGATCCCGAAGCGCTCGAATCGATTCCGTCAAACGTGGATGTGGCGATCACGTCGAACACGGCCTTCGGCGCGAAATTCGTCAGCCTGTCCTCGCCGGAGCAACCGAGCAGCGCGCGACTTGCCGCCGGGGCGACGATCGACGCATCCCGGGTGACTGTCGAGCTGAACACGGTGTTCGAGAAACTCACCACCGTGCTCCGGACCGTGGACCCGGGCAAGCTCGATTCGACATTGGGTGCCCTCTCGACTGCTCTGCAAGGACGCGGCGAACGGCTCGGGGTCGCACTCGAACAAGCAGATTCCTCCTTGCTCGAATTCAACACTGCACGTGAGGCTCTCGATCATGTGTTGACTGATTTACCAGCCGTCACACAGACCTACCGCGACGCTGTTCTCGACTTGCTCGACATCCTCGACTCGCTCACGACGACGGGAACCACAGTGCTCGACGAGCAACAGAATCTTGATCTCCTCTTGCTCAACGTGATCGGGGTCGCCCGCACCGGAGAAGATGTACTGGGAGCCAACGCCGACGGTATCGACACCGTTCTGTCGTTACTGCGGCCGACCACCGCACTGCTCGAGGAATACTCCCCGGTGATTCCCTGCATGTTCCACGGACTGCAGGAGAGCAAGAAGATCGGCGACGGCGCCTACAACGGACAACCAGGAATCAAGATGTCGATCGGTCTGATCGCCGGAACCGAACCGTACCGATATCCCGACGACCTTCCGAAGGTCGCGGCAACAGGTGGCCCGCAGTGTATGGGTCTTCCACTGCGCGACCCGAACGTCAACGCGCCTTACCTGGTGACCGATACCGGGGTGAATCCGTTTGCGCCCGAGCGTCAGCCGAATGGTGGGCAACCGATGAACACGGTCCCGGATCTGATGAGCTACCTGTTCGGGACGGAGATCCGATGAAAGTTCGTGGGTACACCGTCAAGTTCGGAATTTTTGTTCTGGTGATGATCCTCGTCAACGCCGGGCTGATCCTCGTGTTCGGCCAGATGCGAGGTGGCGACGCGAGGTCGTACTCGGCGGAGTTCGTCAACGCCTCCGGGCTCAGAGCGGGCGACAAGGTGCGCATCGCGGGTGTGCCCGTCGGTGCTGTCGGCTCCGTCGAATTCGGTGGGAATCACCGTGCCCACGTGAGTTTCAGTGTGGATACGGGTGACACTGTGACTGTATCGACCAGGGCCGCTGTTCGATATCAGGATCTGGTGGGTAATCGATACCTCGAACTGCTCGACGATCCGGGGATCGCGGAACCGCAGCCACAGGGCGAGAGCATTCCCGTCGATCGCACCGCGCCGGCACTCGACCTCGATGCGCTACTCGGCGGTTTCAAGCCGCTGTTTCAAGCCCTGGACCCGGAGCAGGTCAACGCGTTGTCGATGTCCTTGCTCGAGGTGTTTCAAGGCCAGTCCGGAACTGTGGCATCGGTGCTGGCGCACACCGGATCGATCACGAACACTCTCGCAGACCGCGACCAACTGATCGGTCGAGTGATCGGCAACCTCGACGGTGTGCTCAGTGAATTGCGCAGCCGCGGTGGACAGTTCAGTGACACTCTCGATCACCTACAACAGCTGGTGAGCGGGCTCGCGGCGGATCGGGAGATGATCGGGACTGCCGTCGAGAGTGTGAACACCGCGTCAGGCACCTTCGCCGATCTCCTCGCCGGAGTTCGCCCGGACATCGCGGGAAACCTGTCGAAGCTGGACGCAAGCCTGAATCCGCTGATCGAGCAACAAAGTGAGCTCGATCGGATTCTCGCGTCCATGCCCTCGAACTACAAGCAGCTGATCCGAGTCGGCTCGTACGGGTCGTTCTTCAACTTCTATCTGTGCGGAATCGCCCTGAAGGTCGACGGTGCCGACGGTACGCCGCTCACTGTCGACCTGGTGGATCAGACGACCGGAAGGTGCGCACCACGATGAGAGAGATGGCGCAGAGCCAGGCCGTACGCGTGGGGGTCGTGGGATTGGTCGTCACGGCCGCCGTCGTATTGGCATCGCTCCAGTATCAGAATCTGCAGTTCCTGAAATCGGGTGTCGGGTACAGCGCGGTGTTCGCCGACGCCAGCGGTCTCGCGCCGGGAGACGAAGTCAATGCCGCCGGAGTGAAGATCGGAACGGTGGACCGGATCGAGGTCGAGCACGGACTCGCGCGCGTGGACTTCACACTGGAAGGCTCGATCGGTTTGGGAGAAAGCACGTCGGCCGCGGTCACCACGATGTCGTTGCTCGGCAAGCGAGCTGTTTCACTCGATCTCGACGGTCCGGGAAGGATCGCGGTCGGCAGCGAGATCCCGGTCGAGCGAACAAGATCGGCCTACTCGCTCCCCGACGTACTCGGTGACCTCACCACGACAGTCGAGGACATCGATCTCGACCAGCTCTCCGAATCACTCGACGCAGTGGGACAGGTGATGTCCGGCAGTGCGCCGAACCTGAGGCCGGCACTGGACGGCGTCGCACGGATCTCCGACAGCGTCAATCGGCGGGACGACATGTTGCGCACCTTGCTCTCCGATGCAAACGACGTCGCCGGGACGCTGGCCGAGCGTGGACCACAGGTCAACGCGCTACTCGTCGACGGCAACGCGTTCTTGGGAGAACTGGATCGGCGACAGGCGGCGCTTGGGGAAGTGATCACGAACATTTCGGCATTGTCGACCCAGCTGAGTGGACTCGTCCACGACAACGAGGCGCAATTGCAGCCGGTCCTCGGCAAACTCGATACCGTCGTCGGCATTCTGCAGAACAACAAGGACAACCTTTCTCAGGGAATCGACGGTCTCGGTACGTACGTGGGCACGCTCGGTGACACCGTGGCCAGTGGTCCCTTCTATTACGCCTATGTCCAGAACCTGGTGCCGGCGCAATACACCCAACCGTTGATCAATGCGATGTTCGGGCTACCACCTGCACCGCTGCCGATTCCGGAGGTTCGATGATGGGTGCCTCACGAGTTCGCAATCCGCTGAACCGGCGTCGAATCGCCCTCGTCGGCGCAGGCATCATCGGGGCGGCGATCGTCGTCGTGTCGGGATACCTTGCGGTGCAACATATGCGCTACTACAACGTGACGGCCTACTTCACCTCGACGACTGGTCTGTATGTCGGTGACGACGTTCGTGTCGTGGGAGTCGACGTCGGCCGTGTCACCGAGATCGCCCCTCAGGGTGATCGAATGCGCGTCGAACTGAAATTGGCCCGCGAGGTTCCCGTCGCCGAGGATGCGAAAGCAGTGATCGTTGCCCAGTCGCTGGTCTCGGCCCGCTTCGTGCAGTTGACACCGGCGGTGACGGACGGCGCCGACGCACTGAGCGACGGTGCGGAGATCGGGCTCGACCGAACAGCCGTCCCGGTCGAGTGGGACCAGATCAAGGAACAGCTGGGCCGCGCCGCCGATGCTTTGGGTCCCGACGGGGGCGATCGCGGTCCCGCCGCCAACTTCCTCGACGGTGCCGGATCCGCACTGGCGGGCAACGGGGAAGCGCTGGGGCGCTCGGTGACCGAACTCTCGGAGGCTATGAGCACACTCGACGAAGGCGGAGCCGATCTGTTCGGCACCATCCGCGGTCTGCAGACCTTCACGACGGCGCTCGCGGCAAGCGACGAACAGATCGTTCAGTTCCAAGGGCGGCTGGCACATGTCTCGAGTGTGCTCGCCGAGAGCCGGACGCAATTGGCTCCGGCTCTCGCCGATCTGGACGCCGCCGTCGTCGACGTACAGCGGTTTGTCGAACAGAACCGAACCGGCTTGACGGAGCAGATCGCGAAGTTGGCAGATGTGTCCCAGGTATTGGTCGACAAGCGCGCAGGTCTCGAGAAGGTACTGCATCTGGCTCCGACAGCGTTGTCGAACTACTACAACGTCTACCGGCCGGCCCAAGGAGCGATGGTGGGTGTGCCCGCGTTCCAGAACGTCGGCAACCCGATCGACTTGATCTGCGGCGGAATCGCCGGCCTGGCCAACGACACCTCGAAGAAGGGCGCGGATTTGTGCATCGAATACCTCGGCCCGTTGCTCAACACGATCAAGGCGAACTACCCGGACCTGAGCATCAACCCGACCCGGGCGCTCGGCGCTCTTCCGGACCAACTGGTGTACAGCGAGCCTGATCTGGAACGGACTGGCGCCTTGAGCTTTCCGACGGTGCCGGTGGCGTCTGATCTGACCGGTTTGCTCATGCCGTCGACAGGATCACGATGACTGGCCGCCGGTGGGGAACAGTGTGTGTGGCGGCGAGCGCTGTGCTCGTTCTGACGGGTTGTCAATGGAGCGGGCTGAATTCGGTGTCGCTGCCGGGCGCGGCCGGCCGCGGTGAGGGAAGTTTCTCGGTCGTGATCGAGATGCCGGACGTCACGTCGATCAGCCCCAACTCCCCGGTCATGGTCAACGACGTGACAGTCGGAAGTATCAGTGCGATCGAGACCGACAACTGGCACGCACGGGTGACGGTTGCGCTCGACGGCTCGGTGTCGCTGCCCGCCAACGCGACTGCCAAGATCGGCCAAACCAGTCTGCTCGGATCCAAACACGTCGCGCTCGCGCCGCCCACCGAGGTGGCGCCGGAAGGGCGGTTGTCGGAGGGATCCGTGATTCCCCTTGCATCGGCCAGTGTCTATCCCACCACCGAGGAAGCGTTGACGGCACTGTCCCTGGTGCTCAACGGCGGTGGGCTGGCCCAGATTCACGGCATCACCACGGAACTGAACACTGCTCTCGGCGGACGGACCGATGCGGCGCGCGACCTGCTGAGCCAGATGGACACCGTGACCGAGACACTCGACCGTCAACGCGAGGCGATGGTCACGACCATGGAGAATCTCGACGTGTTCGCCGGCGAGATCACGGCTCAGCGAGACGTTCTCGGTGAGGCGTTGGAGACCCTTGATCCGGCCTTGGCGGAACTGAGCGCCCAACGCGTCGACCTGACCACCGCCCTCGATGCGGTCGGCAGGTTCGGGGACGTCGGGACCGATCTGGTCGACCGGACCCGCGACGATGTGAAAGCCAATTTGAGCGCCTTGGAATCGACGCTGCAGAAGGTGGTCGAAACCGGACCGGACCTGATCAACAATTTGGGCAATCTGAGTACCTTCCCCTTCCCCCAGACGACCATCGACGACGGAATGCGCGGTGACTACACCAATTTGTGGGCGCTGATCGACCTCACGAGTAATCGCCTCCAGTCAGGTCTCGGCTTCGGTACTCCGTTCGGGGCGCCGCAAACTCCGGTGGAGAACGGAATACTGGTCGATCCTTTGACCGCGCCTCTGGGTACCGGGCGGGCCGCCCCAAGTGACACCGGGCGGACCGACCAGGACGGTGGACGATGATTCTCACGAAGTTGGTGCGAAGGCAATTGACGATCTTCGCGATCCTGGCGGTGATAGGCATGAGCGCAGCGGCTATCTCGTACCTGAGAGTTCCGACCATGCTCGGCATCGGGCGCTATTCGGTGACAGTCGAACTGCCCGACGCCGGCGGCCTGTATCGGAACGCGAACGTGACCTATCGCGGCGACACCATCGGTCAGGTCAGGTCGGTGCGTCTGTCTCCGGGAGTGGTACGCGCCGAATTATCTTTGGAGAGCGCGGTTCCCGTTCCCTCCAGCGGGCTCACAGTAGCGGTGCGAAGTGTGTCGGCCATCGGCGAGCAATATGTCGACATGCAACCGAGCACCGCGGACGGACCCTTTCTGTCCGACGGAGACGTGATCGGCCCCGACGCTGTCACGATCCCGACCGAGATCGGACCGGTCCTCGATCAGGCGCAGGCGATGCTCGCATCCGTACCGCAGGACAAGTTGCGATCGGTGATCGACGAGTCCGCGGCGGCGTTCGGAGGCAGGGGAGAGGACCTGGCTCGTCTGCTGGATTCGACCACTTCGTTCGTCGATCAGATGTCCGCTGCCACGACACCGGCAACGACGCTCGTACAGCAGTTGGATCCGCTCCTGCAGACACAGGTGGTGACGGGCGACCAGATTCGACAGTGGGCGTCCAGTGTCGCTCAACTCAGTGGACAGTTGGAGATCGCCGACGGCGCCGTGCGCAATATCCTCGAAACCGGACCGGGCTTCGCGACCGAAGCCGACCTGCTGTTTCAAGGCCTCAAACCCACTTTGCCTGTGCTGCTTGCCAATTTCACGAGCACCGCTCAGGTGGCTTTGACGTACAACGCCGGCTTGGAGCAGGTGCTCGTCATCTTGCCGCCATTGGTCGCGGCACAGGAAACCGTCGTACAACGCGGGCAGGTGGACGGTGCCGCGAACGTCAACTTCCACCTCCAGGCGCAAGATCCTGCAGCGTGCTCGACCGGTTACCTTCCGGCCGATCAGCGACGAGACCCGACCCAGATGAGTGTTCCGGACACCCCGGCCGACCTGTACTGCAAAGTTCCACAGAACTCGATCTTCGCAGTTCGTGGATCCCGGAACATTCCCTGCATGGAGGTACCGGGCAAACGAGCACCGAGCCCGGAGATCTGCCGGAGCCCCGAGGCGTACGTGCCGTCGGGGACCAATGCGCCCGGCGAGTTGTACACCGGGCCTGACGGAGTCGACTATCAACACACGGAGTTGGCTCCGGCCGCCTCCGGTCCGGGGGAGGGCGAGCCGTGGCAACAGTTGCTGACGCCGACGAATCGCTGAGGGGCGAGGTGCTGGATCCGGTACGAGGCAAACCCGGTGTTCTCACCGCCCTGGCCTGGATTGCACTCGCGGCTCTGAGCGGCGTCGTCGTCTTCGGCTGTCTGGCAGTTCGATCGGACCGCGCCCGAGAGTCCCAGCGTCAAGAGTTCGTCGCCGGTGCGGTCGCAGGAACCCTTGCCCTGATCGACGTCCACTCTGCCACGCTCGACGTGGATCTCGCGACGCTGAAGTCGCTGACTACGGGAACTTTTGCAGACGAACTGAAGTCCGGTGAATCTGCGTTCGTCGCATCGATCCGCGATTTCGCCGTCGATTCCGATGGTCGTGTCGACACCGCAGCCCTGGCATCGGAATCCGGTACCTCGGGAGTGGTACTGATCGCAGCCTCGGCCCAGGTCGGCAATTCAGCGGGAGAATCTTCGGCGCGAAACTACCGTCTGCGCATCGGTGTCGAGGAGGTCGACGGGCGGGTGCTGATGTCGAGTGTGGAGTTCGTCCCGTGAAGCGCGTGGTCTTGGTGTGTGCGGCGCTGATCTTGGTGGGAGTCGGTGGGACTCTGCTCTGGAGTCATCACCGTTCGGCAGCCGCTGACACCGCACGTGTAGAGGTGATCGGTGTGGCGCCGATGCTCGTCGAGAATCTCTTGAGCTACAACAGCGACACGGTCGACGACGACCTTGCACGTGCTGCCGAGGGCGCAAGCGGAACGTTTCAGGACAGCTTCGCCGAATTCGGATCGAAAACGGTTGCACCCCAATCGAAGGAGCAGGGAATCAGCACCAAGGCGCGGGTAGTCGACGTCGGCGTGCGCTCCGTGGCTGCAGACCGCGCGGAATTGCTCATGTTCGTCGATCAGATCACGACGAGTATCGCGCGGCCGGCGCCAGCGTCGACGTCGAGCCGAGTCGAGGTGACACTTGACCGAGTCGACGGAACATGGCTGGTGAGTGCCATGATCCCCGTCTAGTGAAGGTTCTCGCGGCCCGCCATGATCAGCCTGGCAGTGACTTCGAGCCGGTCTGCGATCTGCGAATAGGACTCGTATCCCATGCCGGCTCGGACAAGCGCCCCGGACCAGGAGATTTCGAGTGCTTCGAGTACGTCGGGATCGTACGACGGCCCCAGTGCCTCGATGAGCCGCTCCCGGATGTTCTTGCCGATGCGTCCCCGAAGATGTTCGACGTCGGGATCGTTGCCCATCATCGCCGTGGTCACGGCCGCCGCCAGCTCCGGTTCGTCGGAAACGAGCAGTGCGACGCTACGAAGGACCGAGCAGACCTGCGCTTCCCGTTCCGCCTCCGGGGAGGGCTCGTGAGGTACCGCGTCGAGTCGGCGCCAGAACAGTTCTGCCACAAGGTGACTCTTGGACGAAAAATAGGTGTATGCCGTGGCCGCGGCGACACCCGCTTCCGCTGCCACCATCCGCACAGTCAGATCGGCAAACCCTTTGTCGCGCAGGACCGTGATCGCTGCCGCGGTCAGTCGATCGACGGTTTCGGCTTGCTGCTGTGTGAGCCGTCGACGCGTGGACTCGAACTTGGTCTTACCAGACATGTGTCCAGACACTACGGGATCGGACCCGAGCGAGCAAAGTATGCGCTATCACATTCTCAATGTCGCTTCCGCTCGGTGTCCTCTCTCGCTCCCGCTTGGTGTCATGTCTCGCTCCCGCTCGGTGTCATGTCTCGCTCCCGCTCGGTGGGACAGAATTTCGATCCCCCGCGATCGCTAAGTCCATGTGTTAGAACGATTTCTAGAACACGTTCGGAAAATGTGCCCAGGATCGGAGAGGCTGATTATGACGAAGTGGGACGAGACATGCGACGTACTCGCTGTGGGCTCGGGCGGCGGACTCGCCGGCGCGTACACGGCGGCCCGCGAAGGTCTCGACGTCATTGTGATCGAAGCGACCGACAAGTACGGCGGAACAACGGCGTACTCGGGCGGCGGCGGAATGTGGTTCCCGTGCAACGCCGTTCTTCGCCGTTCCGGGGACGACGACACCATCGACGATGCGCTGGAGTACTACCGTTCGGTGGTGGGTGATCGGACGCCCGCCGACGTTCAGGAGGCATACGTTCGGGGCGGCGCCGGGTTGATCGACTATCTCGAAGAGGACTCGAATTTCGAGTTCCAGATACTGCCATGGCCCGACTACTTCGGGGAAAAACCCAAGGCTCGCGCGAGCGGTCGACACATCGTTCCCAAACCGATGAACGCGACGAGGGTTGGTGTGCTTCGTGATTCACTTCGATCGCCGCTCGCGACGGAGCGGTTGGGAGAAGAGTTGCCGGCGTACCTCGTCGGTGGGCAGTCGTTGATCGGCCGATTCATGCTGGCACTTTCGACATACCCGAATGCCGCCATGCACCTGAACACCGCACTCGAAGAATTGGTTGTCGAGGACGGACGGGTCGTCGGCGCTGTCGTCGAGCAAGGTGGTCGGCGTCGAAGGATCCGAGCCCACAGAGGAGTGATCCTGGCCGCCGGCGGATTCGAACAGAACGAGACCCTGCGGGCCGAATTCGGTGTCCCTGGTTCTGCTCTCGACACGATGGGCTGCCCCGGCAACCTCGGTAAGGCTCACCAGGCGGCCGTCGCCGTGGGCGCCGACACCGACCTCATGGGGGAGGCCTGGTGGTCGCCCGGGCTGACCCATCCAGATGGCCGCTCTGCGTTTGCGTTGTGGTTCACCGGCGGAATCTTCGTGGACGACGAGGGTCGCCGGTTCGTCAACGAGTCTGCGCCGTACGACCGCTTGGGTCGCTCCGTCATCGAACACATGCGGGCAGGGAAAGTAACCACGCCGTACTGGATGATCTACGACAACAGAGAAGGCGCAGTGCCACCGGTGAAGGCACCCAATGTGCCTATGGCGCAGACGAAGCAATACGTGGATGCGGGATTGTGGAAGAGTGCGCAGACGCTCGAAGACCTCGCCGCCCAGATCGATGTCCCCGCAGCGGAACTGGTGGAGACCGTGAAGCGATTCAACGCGTCTGCGGCGACCGGCGTCGACGCGGACTTCGGCCGAGGAGACACTGCATACGACCGCGCCTTCTCGGAGGGGGCTTCGCCGCTCGTACCGATCGACCAAGGTCCGTTTCACGCTGCTGCTTTCGGAATCTCCGACCTCGGGACCAAAGGTGGTCTACGCACCGACGCGACCGCGAGGGTACTCAAAGCCGACGGTACGGCGATTGCCGGGTTGTACGCTGCGGGGAACACGATGGCAGCGGCCAGCGGGACAACGTACCCCGGCGGTGGAAATCCGATCGGAGCGAGCATGTTGTTCAGCCACTTGGCTGCACTCGACCTCACGAAGCCGCTGTCGTAAGTCAGCCCGTTCGTGTCGGGAAGCGTCAGGCCTTGCCGAGTCCGGCGGCGATTCCCTTGTCCAGTTGGGTGAGCATTGCCGTACCCAACGACGAAAGCTGGGCGACCTGTCGATCGTCGAGACCCTCGAAGAGGAGACCTTGAACCGAGGCGACGTGCGGCGGCGCGGCCGCGACGACCTTTGCCATTCCTTCGTCGGTGAGCACTGCGTTGGAGCCGCGGCTGCCGCGAATGACTTCCCGTTTCACCCAGCCGGCTTTCTCCATCTTCGTGATGACGTGCGACAGGCGGGACAGGGACGCGTTCGCGCGCTGGGCAAGTACCGACAACTGGAGCTTGTGGTCGGGGGCGTCCGAGAGTGCGGCTAGGACGAAGTACTCGAAGTGGGTGAGTGCCGAATCGCGTTGCAGTTGAGTGTCGAGGGCGGCAGGCAATCGAGTCACGAGAGCGATCAGTGTCAGCCAGGCTTCCTGCTGCTCGGCTGTGAGCCACTTTGTCTGAGACTGCGCGTCGGGCTGCGCGGTCGGTTCACTCATCGGTGACTTCTCCTTCGGGTCGAGCATTCTTCGTGCACGGAGCGTGCTGGTGTACAGCGTCTCAGACGCATGTCCAGAAGAATATTGCGGGGAATAGTTGCGGGACGCAAGTGTTGAGTTCTATATTAGGTTGAACCTTCAACTTAATGACGAATGTCTATCCCGAGGAGTCCGTATGTCCACCACAACCATGCCTGCGCTGTATCTCAGCCACGGTGCTCCGCCGCTGGTGGACAGCGCGTTGTGGGTCGACCAGTTGGGGGCGTGGGCCGGCGATCTTCCGCGCCCGACGGCAATCCTCGTCGTCTCGGCGCACTGGGAATCGGCGCCGCTGACGATCGGTTCGACGACCACGGGCACCCCGCTCATCTACGACTTCGGTGGTTTTCCCGAGAGGTTCTACCGCGCGAAGTACAACTCTCCCGGCGCTCCGGAACTCGCCGCCCAGGTTGCCGCGTTGATGCCGGACAACGAACGAGTGGTTCAGCAGCCGAATCGAGGCCTGGATCATGGTGCCTACGTGCCGCTCACGGTGATGTACCCGGACGCAGACATCCCGGTACTGCAAATTTCGCTGCCCACTCTCGATCCCGAGCGTTTGCTCCATCTCGGAGAGCGCCTACGGCCACTCCGTGAGCAAGGCGTACTGATCGTGGGATCTGGATTCACCACGCACGGGTTACCGTTCCTGCGCGATCCGTCACCGGAGGCGCAGGCCCCGGGATGGTCGGCGGAATTCGACGCGTGGGCAGGGGAGAGGTTCGCTGCCGGTGACGTCGATTCGTTGATCGACTTCCGCGCCCAAGCTCCCGGGATGCCGTACGCGCATCCGACCATCGAACACTTCGCCCCGTTGTTCGTCACGCTCGGTGCGTCGTCCGATCCGGAACAGGTGCCCACCCAGGTGATCGACGGATTCTGGATGGGGCTTGCGAAGCGCTCGATTCAGGTCGCCTAGGGAATCAGGTCCCCAGGAAAGTCAGCTTCGATTGCGAAGGAACTCGAGTGCCTGGTCGCCGTGGGTGTTGGCGCGTAGCTCACTCGAGATGACTTTGAGAACGGTGCGGTCGGTGTCGATCACGAAGGTCGAGCGTTTGACCGGAGCCAACTTGCCCAGGAGTCCGCGCTTGACGCCGAACTGTTCGGCTACCTTGCCGTCGGTGTCTGCGAGTAGGGGGTAGTCGAAGGATTGTGCGGTGGCAAAGGTGGACTGAGCTTCGACCGTATCGGTGCTGATACCCGCCCGCGAAGCGCCCACCGCGGCGAATTCGCTGCCCAGATCACGGAAGTGGCACGCCTCGGCGGTGCACACCGGCGTCGAGGCTGCCGGGTAGAAGAAGAGGACCAAGGGTCCGTTCGCGAGCAGGCTCGTCAGCGAGCGCGGAGTCCCGTCCTGGTCGGGCAGCGAGAAATCGGGAGCGAGTTGGCCTGGTTTCATTCGGCCGAGGTTACCCGCGCACGACGACCGCGTGGGGGAGCCTGGGATGATGGAGCCATGCACGGCGAGCCCACCTCCATGTCCGCACGGTCGTCCGACACCGCGATCGTCGGTGACGCGTCCGATTCCACCACCACTCGGGAGCAGTTCCGAGCTCTCGCGGCCGAGCACCGGGTCGTTCCCGTCACTCGGAAAGTGTTGGCGGACTCCGAAACTCCGCTCTCGGCGTATGAGAAGTTGGCCGGCAATCGTCCCGGCACCTTCTTGCTCGAGTCGGCCGAGAACGGTCGTTCGTGGTCGCGGTGGTCGTTCATCGGCGTCGGGAGTCCGGCTGCACTGACCGTCGTGGACGGAGAGGCAGCTTGGTACGGCAGCGTTCCGGCCGGTGCTCCGGCCGGAGGCGATCCGATCGACGCGCTCGGTGCCACCCTGGAGCTACTTCGTTCGGAGCGGCTGCCCGACCTACCCCCGTTGACGGGCGGGATGGTCGGATTCCTCGGCTACGACGCGGTGCGACGCCTCGAGAGATTGGGTGATTCCGCGGTCGACGACCTGCAGATACCCGAGATGGTCATGCTGCTTGCTGCCGACATCGCCGCAGTCGATCACCATGAAGGGGCGATCACCCTCATCGCCAACGCGGTCAACTGGGACGGCACCGACGAGCGTGTCGACACGGCGTACGACGACGCAGTCGCCAGGTTGGACGCGATGACTCGCGCTCTTGCGGCGCCCGCGAAATCGACGGTGTCGACATTCTCGAAAGCGACTCCGAACTACCGCCGTCAGCGCACCACCGAGAGTTTCGGTGTCGACGTCGAAAAGTTGATCGGCGACATCGAAGCGGGCGAGGCATTCCAGGTAGTCCTCTCGCAGAGATTCGAGATCGATTGCACTGCAGCGCCGATCGACGTGTACCGGATGCTCCGCGCGTCGAACCCCAGCCCGTACATGTACCTGCTCAACGTGCCGAACGGTGATGGCGAGACCGCGTTTTCGATCGTCGGATCGAGCCCTGAGGCACTGGTCACCGTCGCCGAGGGCGTAGCGACAACACACCCGATCGCGGGAACCAGATGGCGCGGTGCCACAGAGGAGGACGACATCCTGCTCGAAAAGGATCTCCTCGCCGACGAGAAGGAAAACTCCGAGCACCTCATGCTCGTCGATCTGGGGCGAAACGATCTGGGTCGTGTCTGTCGCCCGGGCACGGTGAAGGTGCACGACTACCGGCACATCGAGCGGTACAGCCACGTGATGCATCTCGTATCGACCGTCACCGGTCATCTCGCCGAGGGAAAGCACGCTCTCGACGCGGTCACGGCGTGCTTCCCCGCCGGAACCCTCTCAGGGGCACCCAAGGTGCGTGCGATGCAGTTGATCGAAGAACTCGAGCCCACCAGGCGAGGTATCTACGGCGGCATCGTCGGCTACCTCGACTTCGCCGGCGACGCCGACACCGCGATCGCGATCCGAACAGCATTGATCAAGGACGGGATCGGATATGTCCAGGCGGGCGCCGGCGTCGTCGCCGACTCGGACCCGGTCTACGAGGACACCGAGGCCCGCAACAAGGCGATGGCAGTACTGAGCGCCATCGCGTCGGCGCACACCCTGCGCACCATCGGAGGTGACGATCTGTGAGTGAGAACGAGTCGATTGCAGCGGAGCAGCCTACAAGCGCTTCTCGTGGCACCGCCGTGCCGAGAACGCTTTTGCTTGCGTTGTCGGCAGCAGCGTTGTGGGGCAGCTCACGAATGACGTGGGTTCATCTGACCTCGAGCGACGGCAAGACGCTGGAGCGGACGACGGATCTCGACGGCAGCACCTGGGCGGCGGCGATGACTCCGCTCGCGCTCGCGCTTCTCGCGGCGATCGCGGCGTCGTTTGCGGTGCGAGGTTGGGCACTTCGGGTAGTTGGACTGTTGGTTGCACTCGTCGCCATCGCGGTAGCGGTTCCGGCGGTGCAGTTGTTGGTGTCCGGAGCCTCGGCGGACCGAGCGGTGGAGTTGGCCGAGTTGTCCGGTCACCCGGAAGATCTCTCGACGACTGTATCGGTGCTGCCTGCCTTGCTCGCATTGGTCGGAGCGGTGGCGGCGCTCGGCGCAGCAGTACTTCTGATGCGCAAACCTCCAGTGCGAGGCGGGTTGTCGTCGAAGTACGACAACCCTGCCGCGCGCCGCGAAGCCGCAGCCAAGCTCGGTCAGGGAGACAAACCCGCGTCGGACGAGCCTGTGACACAACGGATGTTGTGGGATGCGCTCGACGCCGGAGAGGACCCGACAGTGGCCGACGGAGACGACGGAGTTGGGGGAGGCGACGGTGCGAAACCGGCGTCGTCCCACTGAGTAAGACTGAACCCTCACCTGCGTGGGTACCCCGACGGAGTAGCAAAATTTCGTCCCACTAGGCTGAGACCACCCTGATGACGTATCTCACATCGGGCTCTTGCCCAGAAAGGATTCGGGCCACGATGACCGTACTCGACTCGATTCTCGACGGGGTGCGCGCTGATGTCGCCGCCCGCGAAGCCGTACTCGACTTCGCTGCAGTCAAGGCTGCTGCGGCCGCTGCACCGCCTGCACTCGATGCTGCAGCAGCACTTCTGGAATCGAGCATCGGCGTCATCGCCGAGGTCAAGCGCGCGAGCCCGTCAAAGGGTGCGCTGGCCGACATTGCCGATCCCGCTGAGCTTGCCGCGGCGTACCAAGCCGGTGGCGCACGCATCATCAGTGTCCTCACCGAAGAGCGCCGTTTTCACGGCTCGTTGGCCGACCTCGACGCAGTCCGTAAAGCGGTCACCATTCCGGTGCTGCGCAAGGACTTCATCGTGGGGCCGTACCAGATTCACGAGGCTCGCGCTCACGGCGCCGACGTCATCTTGCTGATCGTTGCCGCACTCGAACAGCAGGCCCTCGCCTCGCTCATCGATCGCACCGAATCTCTGGGAATGACTGCCCTCGTCGAGGTGCACACCGAAGAAGAAGCCAACCGCGCGCTCGAAGCCGGCGCCAAGGTTATCGGTGTGAACGCCCGCAATCTCAAGACTCTCGAGGTGGACAAGAACACCTTCGGTCGCATCGCTCCCGGTTTGCCGACCGAGACGATCAAGATCGCCGAGTCCGGTGTTCGCGGAACCGCCGATCTGTTGGCGTACGCCGGGGCGGGCGCCGACGCAGTGCTCGTCGGTGAAGGCCTCGTGACCAGCGGCGACCCTCGCAAGGCCGTCGCAGATCTGGTCAATGCAGGCGCACACCCGTCCTGCCCCAAACCGTCGCGATAAATCGCTTCACCCGCCCGGCGTGCTTTGATGCACCCGGGCGGTGACCAGCGACACCCTTGGGGCAGACTGGTGGGGTGACTTCACGTACTCAGGAACCAGGCTCCGGTGCACTATTCAAGGGCGGCAATCTGCCGCCGGCCAGCGCGGGACTCACCGAGCGCTCTCACGATCCCGACGCCGGAGGCCATTTCGGCGTCTATGGCGGACGGCATGTGCCTGAAGCACTCATGGCGGTTATCGAGGAAGTCACTGCGGAGTACGAAAAGGCTCGCGCGGACGACTCGTTCTTGAACGAACTCGATCGCTTGCAGCGCGATTACACCGGGCGTCCGTCGCCGATTTTCGAGGCAACGCGAATGAGCGAGTTCGCCGGCGGCGCGCGCATCATCCTCAAGCGTGAAGATCTGAACCACACCGGTTCTCACAAGATCAACAACGTTCTCGGTCAGGTTCTGCTGGCAAAGCGGATGGGCAAGACCCGCATCATCGCCGAGACCGGAGCGGGCCAGCACGGTGTGGCATCGGCCACCGCCTGTGCACTGCTCGGTCTCGAGTGCGTCATCTACATGGGTGCTGTCGACACCGAACGTCAAGCACTGAACGTCGCCCGCATGCGCCTTCTCGGCGCGGAGGTGGTCTCCGTCGAAACAGGTTCGCGCACGCTCAAGGACGCGATCAACGAAGCCTTGCGCGACTGGGTTTCCCACGCGGACAACACCTATTACTGCTTCGGTACCGCGGCAGGCCCGCACCCCTTCCCGACGATCGTGCGCGATTTCCAGCGCGTGGTCGGCCTCGAAACTCGCGCGCAGATTCAGGCGTTGACCGGCCGACTGCCCGATGCAGTCACAGCGTGCGTCGGTGGCGGCTCCAATGCGATCGGAATCTTCCACCCGTTCATCGACGATCTGTCGGTCCGTCTGGTCGGCTACGAAGCAGCCGGCGACGGCGTCGAAACCGGAAGGCATGCAGCAACGTTCGCCGGCGGTACCCCAGGCGCATTCCAAGGTGCCTACTCCTACCTGCTCCAGGACGAAGACGGTCAGACCATCGAATCGCATTCGATCTCTGCCGGTCTGGACTACCCGGGCGTCGGGCCCGAGCACGCTTACCTGAGCGACATCGGGCGCGCCACCTACGAGCCCGTCACCGACAGCGAAGCGATGGATGCGCTTCTGCTGCTCTCGCGCCGCGAAGGCATCATCCCGGCCATCGAATCCGCCCACGCCGTCGCCGGCGCACTCCGACTGGGCAAGGAACTCGGAGAGGGCGCGATCATCGTCGTCAATCTCTCCGGTCGCGGTGACAAGGACATGGACACCGCCGCAAGCTGGTTCGGTCTCTTCGACGGCGCCTCGGGTCAGGCAACCGTTCCGGATGACGCAGCAGACCAGAACGACAACACGGAAGGCTCGGACAAGTGAGCGAACGACCATCACGCCTCGCACCCACCTTTGCAGCGTGCAAGGCTGACAAGCGTGCCGCCCTCGTCGGTTACCTGCCGGCCGGTTATCCGACCGTTCCCGAATCGATCGACGTGTTCAAGGCGATGGTCGACGGTGGCTGCGACATCATCGAGGTCGGTGTCGCGTATTCCGATCCCGTCATGGACGGTCCGACAATCCAGCGTGCAGCCGAAACCGCACTCACCAACGGCGTTCGACTGCGCGACATCTTCACCGTGATCGAGCAGATCAGTTCGGTCGGCGGCAAGGCCGTCGTGATGACCTACTGGAACCCGGTACTGCAGTACGGCGTCGACAAGTTTGCACGAGACCTCGCCTCTGCCGGTGGGCTCGGACTCATCACCCCCAACCTCATTCCGGAAGAAGCAGGCGCCTGGATGGAAGCATCCGAGGAGCACCACCTCGACCGGATCTTCCTTGTCGCGCCGTCCTCGACGGAAGAACGACTCGCGATGACGCTCGACGCGAGTAGTGGATTCATCTACGCGGCCTCGACGATGGGCGTCACCGGCGCTCGCGACGCCGTGTCCTCGATGGCTCCGGAACTGACCGCACGAATCCGCGCGCATTCCGACATTCCCGTCGGCGTCGGATTGGGTGTTCGGTCCGGCGCACAGGCTGCCGAAATCGCGGCATACGCCGATGCCGTCATCGTCGGCTCGGCTCTGGTCTCCGCGGTCGAGAACGGCTTGGGAGCGGTTCGCTCGCTCACCGAAGAACTCGCCGAGGGCGTCCGCTCGGTTACCGTGGCGTCGTGACCTCAACTGTGGACCTGCTGGCCTATATCCCCAGCCCGCCCCAAGGCGTCTGGTACGTCGGACCGGTAGCGCTGCGCGCCTACGCGCTCTTCATCATCCTCGGCATCATCGTCGCGATCGTGTGGGGAGATCGTCGTTGGGTGGCCCGCGGCGGTGAGAAGGGGACTGTTCTCGACATCGCGATCTGGGCTGTTCCCTTCGGTCTGATCGGTGGCAGGCTCTACCACGTATTGACCGACTGGCCCGCTTATTTCGGCGAGAACGGGCAGCCTCTCGACGCACTCAAGGTGTGGCAGGGAGGCCTCGGAATCTGGGGAGCAGTGTTCCTCGGCGGCATCGGTGCGTGGATCGGCTGCCGTCGCCGCGGCATTCCGGTGTCCGCGCTCGGTGATGCGATTGCGCCCGGAATCTTGCTCGCGCAGGCCATCGGTCGTATCGGCAACTACTTCAACCAGGAGTTGTACGGTCGCGAGACCACCGTCCCATGGGGCCTCGAGATCTTCGAACGGGTGAACTCTTCCGGCCAACTCGATCAATTGGCTGGTGTCTCCAACGGAGAAGTCATTCGGGTCGTTCACCCGACGTTCCTCTACGAAGCTGTGTGGAACGTCCTGATCGTGATCCTGCTGGTCCTCGTCGACCGCCGATTCAAGATCGGCCACGGACGCCTGTTTGCTCTGTACGTCGCGGGCTATTGCCTGGGCCGGTTCGTCGTCGAACTGATGCGTGACGATTTCGCCTACGAGATCGCCGGCATTCGAGTCAACACATTCACCTCGGGGATCGTGTTCTTCGCCGCACTGGCCTACTTCTTCCTGGCGAAGAAGGGCAGTGAGGATCCGGCTGATTTGAAGTCGAAGAACTACGTCGCTGCGGTAGCTGCCGGTGAAGCAGGAGTCGCAGCGCCAGGCACCGACACTGATTCGGCGAAGGCCGACGCGAAAGTCACCGACGCAAAAGCATCCGAAGCGAAGGCCGCTGAATCCGATGCCAGTGAGGCGAGCGACTCCCCGGCAGCGTCGGACGAGTCGTCGGACGCGGTGAAGCTGTCGAAGAAAGACAAGCCGTGACAGGTCCCTATTCGCAAGGGGGATTCCCCGACGATCAGGGACCGGTCTACGGCGCGCCCAATCCGTACGGCTATCAGCAGCCTCTACCTGCTGCGTCGATGTACGGGTTCGGTGATCCCTATGCCCCGTACGGTCGGCACCCGGTAACCGGGGAACCGTATTCCGACAAGTCGAAGGCCACCGCTGGACTGTTGCAGATCTTGCTGGGCTTCTTCGGAATCTGTGGAGTCGGGCGCCTCTACATCGGAAGTGTCGGGATCGGATTGTGCCAACTGCTCGGCATGTTCTTCGCGCTGTTCATGTCGGCGTTCCTGATCGGGATTCCGTTCGCCATCGGAATCTGGATCTGGGCGTTCGTCGACGGCATCGTGATACTTTCGGGCAATGCACGGGACGGTGTTCGTCGGCCGTTACGGGGATGAACCGCGAGGATGAACGCGCAAACAGATGTGTGGGGGTCCGGCCACGCGAAGGTCGAAATCCTTCGCGCGGCCCGATAACAAAAGCTATTACGTACCGTCGTCGAATCGAAGGAAAGTACGTTGCCTAACTTGAACAAGAATCCGGAACCTTCCGAGTCGGGGGACTCGTCAGGATCGCAGTCGCCGGTTCCACCGCAGTTCGGGTCGCCGTTCGACTACGACGCGACGGCGGATGCGTCGTTGACGGAAACCTCGGCGCCCACGGAAAAGACGCCGTCGACGGAGACCACCGGCACGGGCCCGGGCTGGGACACGTATTCGGGAGTCGGAAACGGTCCGGGCTGGGGAAACCACCCCATCTACCCGCCGCCGACCGGAACCGAATCCACCACAGCTTTTCCCACCGCGGGTTCTGATTCCACCCCGAATCACCCCACGGCGCCGTACACGTCGCAGGAAAGCTACGTGGCCCAGAACTATCCGGCGCCGGATTACTCGGGTTCTACCCAATCCTCGACGGACGGTCCCGTGTACGGGGCGCCGGCAGATCAGACTGCGAATCCCTACGCGGCTCCGCCGCAGGGAAGCCAGAATTACGGTCAGCAGCAGGGCTACCCCCAGCCTGGATATTCGCAGCCCGGTTACGGTCAGCCTCAGGGATACCCTCAAGCTCAGGGGTACGTCCAACCCGGCTACGGTTTGGTTGATGCATCCGCGCCTTATGGCCGCGATCCGCTGACGGGTGAACCGTTCTCGGACAAGTCGAAGACCACCGCTGGCCTGTTGCAGATTCTTCTCGGATTCATCGGTATCTGCGGCATCGGTCGGTTGTACATCGGCAGCACGACTATCGGAGTGCTCCAGCTACTCGGAATCTTCCTCGGCTACATTCTTCTGTTTCTGGTCGTGGGAATTGTGGTCGTCCCAGCGATCTGGATCTGGGCTTTCATCGACGGCATCATGATGTTGACGGGTAGCGTGCGTGACGGCCAAGGTCGGCCACTGCGTAGCTGATCGAAAACGATGTTCGGAACTGTGGCCCCCTGACGCTCGTCGTCAGTGGGCCACAGTTTTCTCTCGCGACCTGCGGTTATGTGCTGATAAACTGGCGCACGTCGGCTGCATGTCCGCGTGGAGGTCGCCGAGTGCCGTTTTCTCGAATACCTGATCCTCGAGGCCTGTACGACCCCGATCAGGAAACCGATTCATGTGGTGTAGCCCTGGTAGCAGACACCTCTGGACGCCGCGCGCATTCCATTGTCGACGAGGCAATCGCGGTCCTGGGAAATCTCACCCACCGTGGCGCAGCCGGGCGTGAATCCAACAGCGGTGACGGCGCGGGGATCCTGATTCAGCTGCCGACGGAGTTATTCGACGCGGTGACCGAGTTCGAGCTTCCACCACCCAATGCGATGGGTGAGAACACCTACGCAGCGGGAAACTGCTTTCTTCCGGTGGATCAGGAAGCACGTGACTGCGCGCTGGTCCGGATAGACCGGTACGCAGCGGAAGAAGGACTGCGGATTATCGGGTGGCGAGAGGTGCCGGTCGAGAGCGACTGCGTCGGAACCGTTGCCGCGCAGTGTGCTCCGTACATCAGCCAGTGTTTTGTGACGTGCGCCGAGCCACGAGAGCGCAGTGTGGGCGGAATTGCCTTGGACCGACGAGTGTTTGCGCTCAGGAGGCAAGTCGAACGGATCGACCAGGACGGGGCCGCGGTGTATTTCCCCTCGTTGTCAGCTCGAACGATCGTGTACAAGGGCATGCTCACGCCGGCGCAGTTGCCCGGATACTTCACCGACCTCCGTGACGGCAGGATGCGAACTGCCTTGGCCGTCGTACACAGTAGATACTCCACGAACACATTTCCCTCGTGGCCACTCGCACAGCCGTATCGCTGCATCGCTCACAACGGCGAGATCAACACGATTGTGGGAAACAGGAATTGGATGCGCGCTCGCGAGCCGATGCTGCGAAGCGCACTGCTCCATGGGGACATCGCTCGCCTGTTTCCGATCTGCACCCCGGGCGGATCCGACTCGGCGTCGTTCGACGAAGTGCTCGAGCTCTTGTCCCTCGGGGGCCGCAGCATGCAGCACGCCATCGCGATGATGATTCCCGGTGCCTGGGAGAACGATTCTTCGATGCCGGACGAGATGAGGGCCTTCTACCAATTTCATGCTTGCCTGATGGAACCGTGGGACGGTCCGGCGTCCGTGACTTTCAGCGATGGCACTGTCGTCGGGGCGGTGTTGGATCGCAACGGTCTTCGCCCAGGGCGGTGGTGGCGGATGAAGAACGGCCGTATCGTGCTGGCCAGTGAGAGCGGTGTGTTCGACGCTCCGACTTCCGAGGTGTTGGAGAAGGGGCGCCTCGAACCGGGACGCATGTTCCTCGTCGACACCGCTCGCCGTGGCATCGTTTCCGATGCGGAGATCAAATCCGAACTCGCGAGCACAGCACCCTACCGGAGCTGGGTCGACGGAGGATTGGTCGATCTCGAGGAGATCCCCGAGTCTGCACCTGCCCGAGGCGATCCGGCTCCGCTGTTGCAGAGGCAACTGCTCTTCGGATACCAGGCAGAGGACTTGCAGGAAGTTCTCCTTCCAATGGCTCGCTCAGGATCGGAGCCGTTGGGATCGATGGGTGTCGACACACCCCTGGCTGTTCTCTCGGATCGGCCGAAGCTGTTGTACGACTATTTCGTTCAGCTCTTCGCGCAAGTGACCAACCCGCCATTGGATGCGATTCGCGAGCAGGTTGTCACGACTCTCGCAACTACGCTCGGTACCGAGCAGAACTTGTTCGAAGCATCTGCCCGCTCGTGTCGGAGGATCGTTCTGCACAAGCCGGTGATCGGGCCGGTGGACATGAAGAGGATCACCGAACTCCACAGCCCTCGAACTCCGACATCCTTTGTCCTACCGGGACTGTTCGATGTTCGGGGCGGTCTGGCCGAGGGTGTCGAGAGGCTTCGGGAGTCTGCCCGAACTGCCGCCGTCGACGGTATCGAGATTCTCGTCATCTCCGACCGTGGATCGGGCCCGGACCAGGCTCCCATTCCGTCGCTCCTCGCAGTATCGGCCGTGCACCACGATCTCGTTCGTCATGGCCTGCGGACCAAGGTGTCACTCGTCGTCGAATCAGGAGATGCCCGCGAACTTCATCACATCGCGCTCCTGATCGGATACGGTGCGGCGGCTGTTCATCCCTATCTTGCTCTCGAATCCGTGGAGGCACTCAGCGAGCAAGGCGAGCTTCCCGGGACAGATCGGAAGACCGCATCGGAGAACTATCTGAGAGCAACGAATTCCGGAGTGCTCAAGGTGATGTCGAAGATGGGCATAGCCACGGTTCACTCCTACACCGGCGCTCAGGTATTCGAGGCCGTGGGTTTGGGCCGGGCTTTGATCGACACGTACTTCTGCAACACACGAAGCCGGATCGGCGGGATCGGTATCACCGAAGTCGCGCGAGAAGTTCTGATGCGTCACGCGGCCACGTATCGCGCGGTGCAGCATCGGCAGTTGAGTAGCAGCGGAGAGTTCCGGTATCGCCGCGGTGGTGAATTGCATGTGTTCACACCCGAGTCCGTGTTCTTTCTCCAGCATGCGACCCGGACAGGGCGAAGTGAGATGTTTCGTCGCTACAGCGATGAAGTCGATCGACTGAGTGCGCAGGGCGGAACACTTCGAGGGCTGTTTCGATTTCGGCGTGGGATTCGTTCGCCGATTCCGCTCGATCAGGTCGAACCCGTCGAGATGATTCTCGCTCGATTCAACACCGGCGCGATGAGCTACGGTTCCCTCTCTGCCGAGGCGCACGAGACGATGGCGGTTGCGATGAATGCTCTCGGCGGACGTTCCAACACCGGTGAGGGCGGAGAGTCACCGGAGCGGTTGCGTGACGACAAGCGTCGTAGCGCTGTCAAGCAGGTCGCGAGTGGTCGCTTCGGGGTGACCAGCGATTACCTGGTCAATGCCACCGACATTCAGATCAAGATGGCCCAAGGTGCCAAACCAGGTGAAGGAGGCCAGCTTCCGGGGTCCAAGGTCTACCCGTGGATCGCGGAAACCCGGTACTCGACGCCTGGAGTCGGGCTGATTTCTCCGCCCCCGCACCACGACATCTATTCGATCGAGGATCTCGCCCAACTGATCTACGACCTCAGATGCGCAAACGATCGTGCGCGGATACACGTGAAGTTGGTCAGCGCAGTCGGAGTCGGGACTGTTGCAGCTGGTGTGGCCAAAGCGCACGCCGACGTGGTGCTGATCTCCGGTCACGACGGGGGGACGGGCGCGGCGGCACTCTCGTCCATCCACCATGCCGGTACGCCGTGGGAGATCGGGCTGGCCGAAACTCAGCAGACTCTGGTGCTCAACGGGTTACGCGATCGGATCGTCGTCCAGTGTGACGGGGGTTTGCGCACGGCGCGGGACGTCGTCGTCGCCGCGTTGCTGGGGGCGCAGGAGTACGGGTTTTCCACGGCGCCACTGATCGCGGCCGGCTGCGTCATGATGCGGGTATGTCACCTCGACACCTGCCCCGTCGGAGTAGCGACGCAGAATCCCGAACTGCGCGAGCGATTCACGGGCCGGCCGGAGTACGTCGAGAACTTCTTTCGCTTCATCGCCGACGACGTACGACGGTTGTTGGCAGAACTGGGGTTTCGAAGTATCGACGATGCGCTGGGGCACGCAGACGTATTGGAAATGTCTCCGGCGGTGGCGCATTGGAAGAGTCGGACGTTGGACCTCTCACCACTCTTCGGCGTGCCGGCCGCGCCGGCCGGCACGGCCTACCAGCCGTGTGTACCTGTTTCGAGCGAACTCGAACGCACCCTGATCGAGTTCGCCGCGAACTCTCTCGAGGACGCTCGACCCGTGCATATCGAACTGCCAGTACACAATACGGACCGGGCGGTGGGAACGAGGCTTGGCGCTGAGGTGACCAGACGCTACGGCGCTGGCGGGCTACCCGAAGGCACCATCGACATCGTGCTCAGCGGAACGGCAGGCCAGTCGCTCGGTGCGTTCCTGCCGCCCGGCATCTCGCTGGTCGTAGTCGGCGATGCAAACGATTACGTGGGGAAGGGTCTGTCCGGTGGACGAATTGTGCTCCGGCCGAGTGAGGATGCACCCTTCGTGGCCGAGGAGCAGGTCATTGCCGGCAATACCCTGCTGTACGGCGCTACGAGCGGTGCACTCTATGTCCGGGGGCGTGTCGGGGAACGATTCGCGGTGCGCAACTCGGGCGCGGTCGCTGTGGTGGAAGGCGTCGGCGACCATGCGTGTGAGTACATGACCGGAGGTCGCGTCGTCATAATCGGCCCAACTGGTAGGAACCTTGCTGCGGGAATGTCCGGCGGAATTGCTTTCGTACTCGACGTGAAGGCAGAGAAGGTCAACTGCGACATGGTCGTTCTCGAGCGGCCTTCGACGGAAGACTGTAGTCAGCTGGTCGAAATTCTCGGCGAGCATGTGGCTGCGACCGGCTCGCCGGTGGCGGCAGAACTTCTCGAGGACTGGGTTGGCCAGAGTCCGAGATTCACCAAAGTTTTGCCCGTCGATTATCAGAAGGTCGTGGAAGAGAACGAACTGGTGGAGCCGGCCCATGCCTGACCCACGCGGGTTCCTCGACGTGAAACGATCCGGCACACCGACCAGATCGACCGATGTGCGTGTCGGCGACTGGGCGTCGGTATACGAGTCGCTGGATCCCGTCGTGCGAAATCGAGGCGTATCTTCACAGGCCTCGCGCTGCATGGACTGCGCTGTGCCGTACTGCCATTCGGCCGGCGTCGGGTGTCCGCTCGGCAATCTCATCCCGGAATGGAACGACCTCGTTCGGCGTGGACGGTGGTCCGAAGCTTCGGAGAATCTGCATTCCACCAACAATTTCCCCGAGTTCACCGGACATCTGTGCCCCGCTCCGTGCGAAACGGCGTGCGTTCTCGCACTCGACGGCGAGCACACGTCGGGAGGTGTCACCATCAAGCGCATCGAACAGGCAATCGTCGACAACGCCTGGGAGTCGGGTTGGTTGGGGCCGCAGGAACCTGTAGGTCACAGCGGACACCGTGTCGCGGTAGTCGGTTCGGGACCGGCGGGACTTGCTGCGGCTCAACAACTGACACGAGCCGGACATAGTGTCACGGTGTTCGAGCGGAGCGATCGGATCGGGGGACTGCTTCGCTACGGAATTCCGGAATTCAAGTTGCCCAAGGCCTTGATCAACCGGCGGCTGGACCAACTGACCGCCGAAGGGACCAGATTCGTCACCGACTGCGCCGTCGGAGTGAACGTGAGCGCGCACGACCTGCTGACGGATTTCGAGGCGGTGGTCCTGGCGGTAGGGGCCGATCGTGCCAGAGACACCGACGTACCGGGTCGTGGACTTCGCGGAATTCACCGTGCGATGACGTACCTGCGTGCGGCCAACCGCGAATGCGAGGGGGACGGCGCGTCGAGCATCTCGGCACGAGGTAAGAACGTCGTGATCATCGGTGGCGGTGACACGGCCGCCGATTGTCTCGGCACCGTGCATCGCCAGGGCGGCCTCTCGGTGACGGAATTGGATTACCACGTCCCACCTCCGACACGCCGCGATCGAGATCGCGACCCATGGCCGCTGTGGCCGCGGGTCCTGCGCACCTCGCCGGCAGACGAGGAGGGCAGTGACAAACGGTTCCGATGGGCGGCGCAGGAATTTCTCGACGATGGCGAGGGTGCGGTCCGTGCAATCCGGATGGTTCCGGTAGCCGTGTCACGAGGGGCGAACGGACAACGGACCCTGGTGGAGACCGGCGACGCGACGGATCTGGGGTGCGAGATGGTCCTACTCGCGCTCGGTTTCGAGGGTGTCGAAACCGCCCCGCTGCTCACCGACCTTGATGTCGGCACCGATCCACTCGGCCGAATCGAGTGTGATGTCAGGTGGCAGACCCGGACGCCTGGTGTATTCGTCTGCGGCGACGCGCATCGCGGGGCGTCACTCGTCGTCTGGGCGATTGCCGAAGGACGGTCGGCCGCACGTGCCGTCGACGTGTATCTCACAGGCGAGTCTGAGCTTCCCGCTCCGGTTCATCCAAAGGCATTTCCGCTGTTCGTGAGCTGAACAACTGAATCGAGTAAGTACAGAAAGCGCAGGTCGCAAATGCCGGATAGAAGTGCGGTGGGGTAGCGACTAGGCTCGAGCCGTGAACCGACGGACAAAAATTGTATGCACACTTGGACCTGCGACAGCTTCTGGCGACCGCATCCGTGAGCTCGTGGAGAGCGGCATGGACGTGGCTCGCCTCAACTTCAGCCACGGCGAGCATGCCGATCACGAAGAAAACTACATTCGCGTCCGCGCCGCGTCGGACGCCACCGGAAAGGCCGTCGGTGTTCTCGCCGACCTTCAGGGACCCAAGATTCGCCTCGGCCGATTCAAGGACGAGCGGACCACCTGGGCCAACGGCGAAGAAGTTCGTATCACCGTCGACGACGTCGAGGGTACGCACGATCGCGTCGGCACCACGTACAAGGAATTGGCGCGCGACGCCAAGGCCGGCGATCGACTTCTGGTCGACGACGGAAAGGTCGGCCTGGTCGTCACGTCCATCGACGGCAACGACGTCGTCTGTCGGGTCACCGAAGGCGGTCCGGTCAGCAACAACAAGGGCCTCTCACTGCCCGGTATGAACGTCTCCGTTCCAGCCCTGTCGGGCAAGGACATCGCCGACCTCGAGTTTGCGCTCAAGCTGGGCGTCGACTTCATTGCACTGTCCTTCGTTCGCTCACCCGCGGACGTCGAATTGGTTCACGCCATCATGGATCGAGTCGGGCGCCGCGTTCCCGTCATCGCGAAGCTCGAGAAGCCCGAGGCCATCGACAATCTCGAAGCCATCGTGCTCGCGTTCGACGCCGTCATGGTCGCCCGCGGTGACCTCGGTGTCGAGTTGCCGCTCGAGCAGGTCCCGCTCGTTCAGAAGCGCGCAATCCAGATTGCTCGTGAGAACGCGAAGCCGGTCATCGTCGCCACGCAGATGCTCGAATCGATGATCGAGAACTCACGTCCGACTCGTGCAGAGGCGTCCGATGTCGCCAACGCCGTTCTCGACGGCGCGGATGCAGTCATGCTCTCGGGCGAGACTTCGGTGGGCAAGTACGTCATGGAAACTGTTCGCACCATGGCCCGCATCGTCGAGGCCGTCGAGAACGAATCAACCCGTGTCCCACCGCTGACCCACGTCCCGCGCACCAAGCGCGGTGTCATCTCGTACGCCGCACGCGACATCGGCGAACGTCTCGACGCCAAGGCCTTGGTTGCGTTCACTCAGTCCGGTGACACGGTGCGCCGACTGGCTCGTCTGCACACGCCGCTGCCGTTGCTCGCCTTCACGCCGCTGCCCGCTGTGCGCAGTCAGCTGACGCTGACGTGGGGAACCGAGACGTTCCTGGTCGATGCGGTGGCCACCACCGACGAGATGGTGCGTCAGGTGGACAGTGCATTGCTCTCCCTCGGGCGGTACGTCAAGGGCGACCTCGTGGTGATCGTTGCCGGGTCCCCTCCGGGAACTGTCGGCTCCACCAACCTCATTCACGTCCATCGCATCGGCGAAGAGGACCACTGAGTGACCCACGCGAACGCGTCCACCGACCTCGGTACTCTCCTCGGTCTGTTGGATCTGGAGCAGATCGGTGAAGACGCGTTCCGTGGATACCACCCGAAACAGGTAGGTTCGCGGACGTTCGGCGGTCAGTTGGTGTCTCAGGCACTGATGGCCGCCGGACGGACCGTCGATGGTGATCGCCCCATCCATGCCGTGAACGCCCACTTCATTCGGGGCGGAGATGTCAAGGCGCCTATCGACTACCGGGTGGAGCGTCATCGCGACGGGAGGGCATTCGCCAATCGCCAGGTGACGGCCTATCAGGGTGAGAACGAATTGTTCGTGATGCTCGCGGCATTCCAGGACTCCGGCAAGGGGCTCGACCATGCTGTCGAGATTCCGGATGTTCCACTTCCGGAGTCGTTGCCTCCCATCGGCGATCATCTGGTGGGGTACGAGGAGAAGCTGCCGCATTTCAGTGCAGCGCTCAAGCCGATCGACATGCGGTACGCCAACGATCCGGCGTGGATCCTCAAGGGCACCGGCGAGAAACTCAACCACAATCGGGTGTGGATGCGCCCCGACGGTGATCTGCCGGACGATTCGCTCATTCATGCTGCGACGCTGGCATATTCGTCCGATACCACCGTGCTCGATTCGATTCTGACCACTCATGGTTTGTCCTGGGGTCATGATCGTATCGTCGCGGCGACGGTCAATCATTCGATCTGGTTCCATCGCCCGTTCCGGTTCACCGACTGGGTTCTGTACGCCACCGAATCGCCGGTCGCTGCGGGTTCGCGCGGTCTGGCAACCGGACGGTACTTCTCGGTGGAAGGGCTGCTGTTGGCGACGGTGGTCCAAGAAGGAATGATCAGGCATTTCCCGCGTAAAGGGGAATGAGAAGCGGGCCCGAGACTGAACTCGGGCCCAGATTCAAGCGGACTTGCGATATTGCGGTGAGAGTTCGTCGGCTCGGTCCCACGGAGACCAGTCGACCTCGCGTCCATCGAGTTGGGCCGCAACAACTTCCAAGCCCGCGTGCCAACCGGCGGCGTGGGCGTACGCCGACTCTTCGTCTTCCATCGTGTGGGTGAGGGTCAGCCAACAGCCGCCGGTGCCGTCCGGCGCCAGTTCCCAATGCAGAGTATCTGCGTCCCAGAGGAATTCGAGAATTCGGTGCGGGTGGACGCTGATGACCGTCCCGCGCGTCACATGATCTGCGGGCAGTCCGAATCGCTCGACTTGTTCCGGTGTCACCTTGAACAGCAGATCCGCGCCTGGAGTGAGATTGAAATCGACGTCCGCCGGGAACCAGGCGTCGAGGTACTCGCGTTCCGTTATGACCTTCCAGACCTTGTCCGGTGCGTGCGGAATCGCCAATTGGAAGCTCAGTGACACCCGACCGTCATAGGTCAGGTTGATCTTGCCGTTGTCCATCGGTGCCTCCAATGCTTGGTGCCCGTGCGGTTGCCCCCATCGTGCCATCTAATTGCTTAGGATGGAATAACTGCAGGTCAGATCGTTACCTATTGATAGGTTCTGTCGATTTGTCTCGTTTTGAGAGCGGCGTTCTGGATGCGTTTCGTGGCAGTGAAACAAACGCGCGGTACGCTGACCATGCACGACTGGCGCGGGTGGGAATTACCACCGGGGAGTGCACATCGCGATGCATCGACCGCCTGGGTGCTTCACACATCTTGTGTGATGGGGATCCATGTCTACTGAAAATCTGTCTACCGGAAATCTGTCTACCGGAAATCTGTCCACCGGAAATCTGCCCAGCCAGAACGCGCCCGCTCGAGTTATCGACGGACGCGCAATTGCCGATGCTGCGCTCTCGGACCTGTCGGTGCGCACCAGGCAGTTTCGTGATGAGACGGGGCACGTTCCTTGCCTGGCCGCCGTCATCGTGGGAGCGGACCCGGCGTCGAAGGCCTATGTGCGGATGAAGGCCAATCGGTCTGTCGCCGTTGGAATGACGTCGCGGACGGTCGAACTCCCGGTGAGTACAACCACCGAAGAACTTGTCGACGTGTTGAGAGCGTTGTCGGAGGATCCTGTGGTCGACGGCATACTGCTGCAGCATCCGGTGCCGGTCCATATCGACGAGCGGGTCGCGTTCGACGCGATCTCGGCCGACAAGGACGTCGACGGCGTTACCTCGGCGTCGTTCGCGGCAATGGCCTTGAACGGTGGGGGATTCGAATCGTGTACCCCGAGTGGCATCCTGCGCCTGCTCGACGCCACAGGCGTCGAACTCGCCGGAAAGCATGCCGTCGTGGTCGGCCGAAGCCCGATACTCGGATTGCCGATGGGGATGCTGCTCCTGCGTCGGGACGCGACAGTGACGTACTGCCATTCGCGAACCGTCGACCTTGCCGCCCACGTCGGTACGGCAGACGTCGTCATCGCCGCTGTCGGCGTTGCGGAACTGATCAAAGGGGCGTGGATCAAGCCTGGGGCAGTGGTGATCGATGCGGGGTACAACGAGGGCAACGTCGGAGACGTGGAGTACGTCGCCGCGCTCCCTCATGCCGGCGCGATCACACCGGTGCCGGGTGGCGTCGGCCCCATGACGGTTGCCGTCCTGCTGGAACAAACACTGGCAGCGGCAGTTCGGGCAGCAGCAGTTCGGGCATGAGGATCATGACAGTCGTGTCGGACCGGTCCCACAATCCCCTCGGACCGATTGTGAGACCTCGGTTTCGAGAGGGAGATTCAGCCGACCCTCGACAACCGGAATACGGTAGTTGACCACTGCTGCGCCGGGATACCTGCGCTGGAAGCACAATTGGGTAGTCAATGTCAGTTGTCGACTGCGGGGATGTCGACGGTCAACCGGGACGGTGAATCGGATGTCGACACCGTGTACGTCGGACGGATGTCGACCGTCCCGACAAACGACTGCAGGATCGTATTGTTCACCGCTGCACTGTCCATACGCGTGATACTCGCGCCCTCGTGCGATACAAAGTCGAGCACGGAATCCGATTGGACTCCCATCAGATCGACCTGAAGTATCGATCGACTACCGACGTCCACGACTGTGCTGTCACCCGCTCGGATTGCTTCACTGACATATTCGGCTTTCCAGAACACAGATCCGCTTCCGTCGAAGCGATAGGTGATGCGAGTGAAACCATCGTGATCGGTCACGTCGATCTCGGTCACCTCGACGCGCGGATTCGGTGAAGGGATCTCCGTGTCGTTCGGCAACGGGGGAAGCATGGAGATCTCGGTGGATGGGGCATCGGTCGGGGGAGAGCCGACCTGAAGGGTGCCGGTCTGTGTTGCAGCATCGAGGACGGCCTGGGTGGAAGATTCGCCGGCAGTGTTGGATTCGCGGGCGGTGTCGGATTGGTCGTCAGTCTGACACCCGGAGAGCAGCACGAAGATAAAGATTGCTCCGAGCAGAGCGATCAGCCGACGACCGTTCATGGATCGAATCTAGCTGCGGTTGATCTGGGGTACAGCCGAATGCCGAACCTTGCGGTGCGGCGGCTGCGGCAGGTGGTGCCCTCGGTGAGACTCGAACTCACACTGGACGGGTTTTGAAAACGGATGGTCTGCTGTTCTCCGAGAGTCGCGGCCAGCGGCAACTTGGTTACCAAATTCGGTAACACTGCTGGTAGGAGGCTAGAATGACTACCTTTTGAGCGCCTACGGCCACCCCCAGCGCACTGTTGACACACCTCCTGTGGGTAGCGCGGGGGTAGCGCGCGGCAAGGTAGCGCTGGGCAACAATTACGGGCTAACCTGGCACCCGGTACGGCACCGCAAGGGCAGGCCCAGTCGCATGTACACATTCCCGGTCAGGGGCCGGGGATTGACATTCCGTTCATGCGCGGCAGTCGCGCGCCCTATTTCAGTTCGGTCGGAGACCGGCTTTCCGGAACCAGAGCAGGTGCTCGGTTCCATCGCCCGTCTTATAGCGATTCCTCGCAGATCACCAAACTGGAGCAAGCAATGACCACGATTCGTCCAATTGATACCCGGCCCTGGAACTCACGCCCGCACCCCTCGCGCCCCGGTCGTACCGAACTGACTGCGTTGTTCGCGTGTGGTGCCGACTCCGGCTATTCCACTGAGGGTGACGTTCTTGTCAATCAGACGGCTGACGGGATCGATCTCAACAGCATCTGGAACCAGGCCGCGACTGCGATGGCGCTCTACAACCGCGAGCGCTCCGCCCTGGCTTCATTGATCAGCTATCCGACAACCGCGATCGGCGATGCGATCCCGCAACAGATCGCCACCGAGAACTTCGAGGAGGCGTCGGAATTTGGTGAACCGCAAGGGATGCACAGCAACCCAGATGCGTTGATTCTCGGATACGACTTTAAGGATTTCGATCGCGCCTCGCGAATGACCTGGAAGTTTCTGCGTGCGGCGTCGGCTGAACAAGTTCAGGCAAGTATCAACAGCGCACTAGAAGCCGACAACCGCAAGGTCACGGGAACGCTGCTGCGGCGACTATTCGATCCCGTTCAAGGACTGAATGAGCACGGGCACCGAGCCTTTGGGCTCTGGAATGGTAGCGATGGCATGGCGCCACCGCCCCATGCGGGCAAGGAGTTCCCGGTAAGTAATTCTCATTACCTGGCGAGTGGAAACGCAGTGCTGGACCCAGGCGACCTGGTGGATGGAATCAATCAGGTTCGATCCAAGGGATTCGGCATCAGTGCAACACGCGTCTCCTTGTGTTGTGCCATCCGTCCGACGCCGAGGCGATCAGCACGTTCCGAGCAGGGGTCGAAAGTGGCGGCTTAGAAAGCAAGTTCGATTTCATCCCGTCAGCTAGTGCCCCGGCTTACCTGACCCCCGAGAACGTCGTCGGGCAGGTAGCGCCCGGTGAGTTCGGCGGACTCGAAGTCCTCGGATCATATGGACCAACCTGGATCATCCCCAGCTACTTTGTGCCGCAGGGCTACATTGCGGTCGTCGCGATCGGCGGGCCGAACTCCTCACTGAACCCGGTCGCGTTCCGTCAACACACGAATCCTGCCTACCAAGGCTTGCGCATGATTCCCGGTCGCGACCAGCGGTACCCGCTGCAGGACACCGAAGGGGTGCCGGCGCCTGCTCGAGAACCGAAGGCCTCAAACGTAATCCAGCTATTCGGACGGTAGATCCACGAGTTCAAGCTTGTCGGTGAACCTCAGGCGCATCTGCTCAACGCGACCGGGCCTTGCACCTGGAAAGGGTGGATGGACGATACGCAACAAGACTCCGGGTCGTTCTGATTCCTCATCTCGCCGGAACTCAACAATCTCGGCTCCATAGTTGAATCCAAACTCCGGATCATGGCATCCGAGGAACTTGCCGACGTGGTCGTCGGTTAGGTCGTCAGCCGTAATGGAGGTCACTGCAATGGAACCCGGTTCTGTAACTTCTAGGCTGCCAGCAGGAACACCGACCGATCCAGGCTCGATGAACCCAAGGCGGCGAGCCTGTTCACGCGATTCCGCAATGTAGTCGTTCACATGCTTCTTCAGGGTGTCCATGTAGCTGGTTGCGGAACGTTCGGCGTCCTCGGCGGTGAAAGCCTCAAGATCCAGTTCAGCGCGCACGGCGTTCGTGAAATCCTCAAACGCCTCACCCGCCTTCTGCATCAACGGAGGTCGAGCCAGTGGCATCGTCGTTGCCTGTGTCAGCGCGATCATCGCAGCGTTCAACGCGGACGCCTTATGCAGGACCGCTACTGGGGCAACTACTCTTAGGTTGTTGTAGGCCGTCGTGATCTTCTTCGATTCGTCAAGCAGATCGGTTGCGAACTCAAGCTTCTCTAGTTCCTTGCTGTCTGGCATTCCCCCTGCCGTCAGCGCTGCGTCTCTAATTGCGTTGAATACGCCCTTCGGATCGATCGCCTTCTCGATAACAGCCGAGCACACTTCACCGAATGCGGTGGCGGTCTCGCGGAGGATCTTCTGATTTGATTGGCGGTTTTCTCGCTCAGCCTTGCGATCGTCCATCCGCTCATCCTGCTCTGCCTTGCGGCGGTCGCTGGCGCGTACGGACCGAGCAGTAATCAAGGGGCCGATGGTCCCGGCGACAACAGCACCCAACGGCACACCCCACCAGAAGCCTGGCTGCGAGAGGAAGTCACTAAGCGCACTCATGACTCAGATCATCGCACGCGGTTCGGATAGCACGGTTGCGCCGCTCCGCGGGGTAGTACGGGGGTGGCGCGGTCATGGTAGAGAGCAGTCTGGAAATGCGAAAGAACCGCCTGTTAACAGGCGGTTCCGTGGTGCCCTCGGTGAGACTCGAACTCACACTGGACGGGTTTTGAATCCGTTTCCTCTGCCAATTGGGATACGAGGGCTTGTTGCGATGACTACATTAGAAGATGCGATTTCAATGTCAAACACCGGTACCCTCTAATCGTTCGCGTCTCGTGTCGGGGCGGTTCGATGGAGGAGGATGGTGGCCATGAATTCGCCGCAGCCGCAAGGCAATCAGCTCGCACCCCGTCGTGTTGTCGTCGCTGAAGACGAGGCGTTGATCCGCATGGATCTGGTCGAGATGCTCCGCGAAGAGGGCTACGACGTCGTCGGTGAGGCCGGTGACGGGCAGGTTGCGGTGGAGTTGGCCGAGTCGCTCAAGCCTGATCTGGTCATCATGGACGTGAAGATGCCCAGGAGAGACGGCATCGACGCCGCTTCGGAGATTGCCGCCAAGCGGATCGCTCCTGTTGTCATTCTCACAGCGTTCAGTCAGCGCGAGTTGGTCGAGCGCGCACGCGATGCCGGCGCCATGGCTTACTTGGTCAAGCCGTTCTCGATCAGTGACCTCGTTCCCGCTGTCGAATTGGCGGTCAGTCGTTTCCGCGAGGTGACGGCGCTCGAGCGTGAGGTCGCTGATCTTTCCGACCGGCTCGAAGCACGCAAGCTGATCGAGCGAGCCAAGAGTGTTCTGATGGTTCGCCAAGCGCTCACCGAACCTGAGGCGTTCAAGTGGATTCAGCGCGCCGCGATGGATCGGCGCTCCACGATGAAGGCGGTCGCACAGGTCGTACTGGAAACTCTGGGCGGTGAACCGGACGCTTGAGCAAAGTGTCCGGGTTATCCGGCTGCACTGAGTGGCTGCGACGACCGTCGAAACGTCGCGCAGCGCTACAGCCGTGTAAACACTGTGCGCCTTCAGATAACAGTCAGGTCACAGGGCTTTCTTGAAGGATCGCGAAACGGTTCCAAGGTCTAGCGTCTGATCCCACAGCGAGCGCCAGTTCGGGTGGCGCGAGCACCGGCTGATCTTAGGAGCGTGGGATGGCTAGACGAACACTTGTGCGTACTGCTGCAGTTCTCGGCGCGGCATCACTGGCACTTGCAGGCTGTAGCTCGGACAAGTCGGATGACTCGTCTTCGAGTGGCTCTACGTCCGGCGCTTCCGCCGCGACGACATCCGTCACGACTGATTGCACCCCGGAGCAGGCCAAGGCCGGCGCCACCCCGTCCACGGAAGCGCTGCGTATCGGTACGCTTCTTCCCGATACAGGCAGCTTGTCGTTCCTCGGGCCGCCGATGGTCGCGGGCACCCAGCTGGGAGTCAACGACGTCAACGCAGCCGGAGGCGTTCTCGGCCAACCGGTCCAGCTGATTCCCGGCGATTCGGGGGACACCACAACGGACACCGCCAACACCACCGTCGACCGCGAATTGGCTGCAGGCACTCAGGTCATCGTCGGCGCCGCGTCGTCGTCGGTTTCGCTCAAGGTGATCGACAAGATCGCCAGCGCAGGCGTCGTGATGTTCTCGCCTGCCAACACCTCGGACCAATTCGTTTGCTACCCCGACAAGGGCATGTACTTCCGCACCGCTCCGACGGACGTACTGCAGGCTCAGGCCGTCGCACAGCTCATTTCGGACGATGGTGGTCAGCGCGTAGCGATCATGGCCCTCAACGACCCGTACGGGACGGGTCTGGCGGACAACATCGAAAAGAATCTGATCGATTCGGGTGTCCCGTCCGATCAGATCGAGAAGATCATCTACGACCCGAACGCACAGTCGTTCAACTCCGAAGTCGATCAGGTCAAGAACTTCAATCCGGATGCAGTGGCATTGGTGGGCTTCGAAGAGTCGGCGAAGATCATCACGCGCATGCACGAAGTGGGCATCGGCCCGTCGGACGGAATGGCGATGTACGGCGTGGACGGCAACATGGGTAATGCGCTGGGTGAATCCGTGGCGAAGCCGTTGCTCGACACGATGCAGGGAACTACGCCCCTGACGGACGTCGGAGCTGCCTTCCAGGATCGTCTGAAGGCTGTGAACCCCTCCCTGATCGACTTCAACTACGCCGGAGAGTCGTACGACGCGGTGGTGATCTCAGCGCTCGCTGCCGAGCAGGCGAAGTCGACGGCCGGCACCGACATCGCAGCCAACATCAACAGCGTCACCGAAGGTGGCACCAAGTGCACGTCCTATGTCGAGTGCCTGCCGTTGGTGAAGGCGGGAACCGACATCGACTACGACGGCATCACCGGTGAGTTGGACTTCAACGATTCGGGAGAACCGTCCATCGGTTCGTACGGAAAGCTCAAGTTCGGCCCTGAGAACACGCTGACCACAGAAGGATTCGTGGTCGTGGGCAAGTAAGTGGGGTGCAAGTAAGCAGTCGACGAGAACGGGCCAGGGTCGCGAGACGTTGGCCCGTTCTCGTGTCCTTCCTACTTCTCTTTGCTTCCGGCGAGCGTTCCCAGGTACAACTCGATAACCTTGGGGTCGTTCATCAGATTGGCGCCGGTGTCGGTGTACGCGTTCTTACCCTGATCGAGTACGTAGCCGCGGTCGCAGATCTGAAGGCAGCGGCGCGCGTTCTGCTCGACCATGATGACCGAGACACCCGCAGCATTGATCTTCTTGCAGCGGATGAACACCTCGTCCTGGAACATCGGGGACAGACCCGCGGACGGTTCGTCGAGGAGCAGAACCGACGGATCCATCATCAGGGCGCGGCCCATGGCGACCATCTGACGTTCACCACCGGAGAGTGCACCGGCCTTCACCTTTCGTCGTTCACTCAGCAGCGGGAACAGTTCACTCACGAAGGCGAATCGTTCCGCGAATGCCTTGGGTCGCAGATAAATCCCCATTTCGAGGTTTTCTTCGATAGTCAGAGTCTGAAAGACGTTCTGTGTCTGAGGGACGTACCCGACTCCCTTCTGGACGAGGACATGAGCGGGCGCAGATGTGATGTTGTCCTCGCGGAGGGTGACCGACCCTTCGCGTACCGGTATCAGTCCGAACAGTGATTTCAGGAGTGTCGATTTGCCTGCGCCGTTCGGTCCGATGATCCCGACGATTTCTCCTTCCTTCAGGAAGAAGTTGCATTCACGCAGGATGTTGACGCCCGGAATGTAGCCCGCGACGAGGCTGTCGGCGCGGAGCAGGGCACCGGCCGACAGTCGCTGATGCTCCTCGGCAGTTGCGGCGAATTCTGCAGGCGTGAGTGAACGTGCTTGGTTCTCGCTCATGGCTTCTCGTGCCTTCCGCGCGGTTCCTCGGGACTCGATTCCAGCGCAGCGGCGAGATCGGCCGGAAGGTTGTCGATGTCGGGCTCCGACAGATCCCCACCTGTTTCGAGGGTTTCGACCTCGGCTTCAGCCAGAGCGGCGGCCAGAACGGCCGTCTCGCCCACCGGATTTCCGTTGTCGTCGAACTCGAGGGCCTGGTCATGGTGGCTGCCCAGATATGCGTCGACGACGGCAGTGTTGGACGAGAGCTCGTCCGGGGTGGATTCGGCGATGACGCTGCCCTGTGCCATGACCACCACCCAATCGCTGATGTCTCGGATCACGTCCATGTCGTGCTCGACGAACACGACCGTCATTCCGTCGTCGCGCAGTGACTTGATGTGTCCGAGCAGGCTTTGCGTCAGAGCAGGATTGACCCCCGCCATCGGTTCGTCGAGCATCACCACCGAGGGAGAGGTCATGAGTGCGCGAGCCATTTCGAGCAGTTTGCGCTGCCCACCGGAGAGTGAACCGGCGAGGTCGTCTGCCTTGGTGTCGAGTTTGAATCGTGCGAGGAGTTCGTTGGCGCGTTCGGTGATCTCGCGTTCCTGCCCTTTCCAGATCCACGGGACGAGAGAAGCGAAGATGCGTTCACCTCGTTGGCCGGTGGCACCCAGTCGTACGTTGTCCAGCACTGTGAGTTTGGAGAGCGCCTTGGTCAACTGGAACGTTCGTACCACTCCTTTCCTGGCTACCTGGTGGGGATACATGCGGCCCAGCGATTGACCGTCCATCGACCATGTACCGGTGTCCGGCCGGTCGAATCCGGTGAGAAGGTTGAAGAGCGTCGTTTTTCCAGCACCGTTGGGGCCGATCAGACCCGTGATGCACCCGCGTTGAATCTCGAGGTGATCGACGTCGACAGCCTTGAGACCGCCGAACGTCCGCGAGACGTGGTCAGCGACCAATACCGGGTCGGGTTTCGCCGATCCGGGAAGGTGGGGAACGTCGGCAAAGATCTGTGCTCTGGTATCGGCGTCAAGCATTGAGTTGCACCTCCCGCTTGTTACCCAGTATTCCCTGCGGTCTGAAGACCATCAGGAGAGCAATCATCAACCCGAGCAGGACATACCTGGTGGCTCCGACTTGCTGTTCCGTCAGTGAAAGCAGCGGATTTTCGCCGGAGATCGCCTGACGCAACAATGCATCAGGGATGGCGAGGAGGAACCAGAACAACATTGCGCCGACCACCGGGCCGAATACCGTTGCCGCCCCGCCCAGAATCAGCGCGCCGAACGCGAAGAACGTCTGCGCGGTCGAGTAGAAGTCCGGGTTGATGGACTTGGTTTGCAGGGCGTTGAACACACCGGCCAGACCACCGATCACGCCGCCGAGAACCAGCGCCTGCATCTTGTACACGAAGACGTTCTTGCCCAACGATCGCGCTGCGTCCTCGTCTTCACGCACCGCCTTGAGGACACGCCCCCACGGACTGTGCGTCAACAGGTAGACGAATCCGCACAAGATCAACACGAGGGTCCATCCCACGACCATCGACCAGAGGTCGTCTCCGTAGAACTTCACGCCGAGAAACGAGTACTGCTTGGCCGAGTCGAAGGGGCTCAGTGCGGTGAACGGGTCTGCGAAACCGAACAGGCCGTTGGTGGAACCGGTCACCGAATCCGACGCGGTCGAGCGGAAGATCAGACGCAGGATCTCCGACGCGGCGATGGTGACGATGGCGAGATAGTCGGCGCGCAGACGCAGCGTCGGGATACCGAGCACGAGTGCGAGGAGACCGGCTGCGGTGAGTCCGACGAGGATGCCGAGCCACAACGGCTGGTCGTAGGTCACGGTCATGATGCCGACGCCGTAGCCGCCCAGGAGGGCGAAACCGATCTGACCGAAGTTGAGCAGTCCGGCGTAGCCGAAGTGCAGGTTCAGCCCGATTGCCAGCAGTGCGTAGAAGATTGCCGACGGCCCGATCAACTGGGCGAAGGAAACCTGGAAAGCTCCCATGATGTCCATATTCGTCACCCGATCCTTTGTCTGGATCCGAGGATGCCCTGGGGGCGAACCACGAGGATCACGATCAAGACGAGAAGTCCGCCGATGTATTTGAGGTCGGGGTTGATGATGAGCGTCGAGAGTTGGACCAGAAGTCCGACGATGACGCAGCCGAGTAGAGCCCCGTACGCGGTTCCCAGACCACCGAGGGTGATTCCGGCGAACATGAGCAGCAAGAGTTTGAAGCCCATTTCCCACTGGACGCGTCCGCCGAGTTCGGAGATACCGAACAGCACACCGCCGAGGGCGGCCAATCCGCCGCCGAGACCCCAGACGAACATGATCACGCGTTCGACGTTGATTCCCGAGGACGCGGCGAGGTCACGATTGTCGGAGACAGCGCGCATGGCCTTTCCGATCCGAGTTTTCTGCAGGAGAAGGGCGACGCCGACCAGGACGACCAGACTGACGATCATGACTATCGCGTTGGCGTCGGTCAGTGCGATCGGGCCCCAGTTCTTCTCGACCTGGCCCTGGTAGTCGTCGAACGGTTCGGCGCGGTCGGAGAAGAAGATCAGGATCAAGTAGCGCAGGGAAATCGCGAGACCGATCGAGACCACCAATTGTGCGATCAACCCGGTCTTGCGCTTGCGCAGTGGTTTCCAGACGATCCCGTTGGTCAGCAGGCCGATAGCGATGCCGACCAAGATCGCGAGGATCGTGGCCGGAATCAGCGGAACGCCGAAGGACGTGTTGATCACCCACGCAGCAACGGCTCCCAACGTCACCATCTCGCCGTGAGCAAAGTTGGTCAGGCCCGTGGTGCCGTAGATCAGGCTCAAACCCACTCCGGCGATCGCGATCACGAGGCCGAACCGCAGGCCGTCGACCGTCGTGCGAATCAGCTTCTCGCCGAAGCTGACATTCGAGGCGGTACGTACCTCGCCGAATGAGAAGATCACGGTGTTCGCGCGGCCGGCCACCACCTCGCGTTCGACAGCGGCTTGCACACTGACCCCGTCGGGGAGTGTGTCGGCAACGATCTCGAAGGTGTAGGTGCCCGGTGCCACGGCCAGTTCCCAACGGCCGTTGGATGCCGATTCTCCGGTGGCGACTTCGGTGCCGGAAGAATCGAGTGCACGCACGGTGACGCCTGCGAGGCGTGTGCCGCCGTTGTTGAGATTGCCGCTGACGGGGACAGCGTTGTCGGGAACCGGTGCTGTCGGCGGTGCAGGGGAAGTGGTCGGTTCCTGAGCCGAAGCAGTTCCGGCCAGGCTGAGTAATGCGAAGAACGTCAGTAATGCAAAGGCCAGTAGTCGGCTGAGTGTCGCGAGGGTCTGCCGTTTCACTACGGGTGGGGCCACGTACGTCCTCCGAGCGGGTCGGGAATAGCGCGTCTGGACAAAGGTGCCGCGCAGCAGAGGGATTGTTCCGTTGCTGCGATTTCCGGACTCTAACGGCTCCGTTCGCTTCAGATGGGGTTCTGAGATTTCCGGGATGTTTCGGTTCCGTATCGAAGGGCAATGGCTGCATCAATTGTCCGATTCTTGCGTCTGTTCCTGCATAAACAACGGCGAAGGCGTCGATGTCGGTCGCGATCCCTAGACTGATGAACCGTGAGCCCCGCAACCACAACTCGGTCCAGCACGTCCACCGCTCCAGCCGGCACCACCGGCAAGGCGGACGATCGCCCTCTCTTGATGCTTCTCGACGGGCATTCGTTGGCGTTCCGCGCCTTCTACGCGCTGCCCGCAGAGAACTTCAAGACACACAGTGGTCAGGCCACCAACGCGGTGTACGGCTTCACGTCGATGTTGATCAATCTTCTTCGTGACGAGCAGCCCACCCACTTGGCCGCGGCCTTCGACGTGTCGCGTCAGACGTTTCGCGCCGACCTGTTCCCCGAGTACAAGGCACAGCGCGCGAAGGCTCCGGACGAATTCAAGGGCCAGATCGACATCACCAAGGACGTTCTCGGCGCGCTGGGCATCCCGGTCATGGCCGAGGAAGGTTTCGAAGCCGACGACGTGATCGCCACGTTGACCACGCAGGCGGAGGCACTCGGATACCGGGTTCTCGTCGTGACCGGTGACCGCGACTCGCTGCAGTTGGTGACCGACAACGTCACTGTGCTCTACCCGAAGAAGGGCGTCTCGGAGCTCACCCGATTCACGCCGACTGCGGTAGAGGAGAAGTACAGCCTCAGCCCGTCGCAGTATCCGGATTTTGCTGCCCTGCGCGGCGACCCGAGTGACAACCTCCCCGGCATCCCCGGCGTCGGCGAGAAGACCGCCACCAAGTGGATCCGTGAGTACGGCGACCTGCAGGGACTGGTCGACAACGTGGACAAGGTTCGCGGCAAGGTGGGGGACTCGCTACGCGAGAACCTCGCGAACGTCCTGCTCAACCGTCAGCTCACCGAGATGGTTCGCGACGTTCCGTTGCCGTACACGCCCGAGCAGTTGGTGTTGGCTCCGTGGGACCGCGAGAAGATTCATGCGTTGTTCGACGATCTCGAGTTCAAGGTTCTCCGCGATCGGCTGTTCGCCACCCTGTCGTCGTCCGAGCCCGAAGCAGAGGAAGGGTTCGAGGTCAGCGGCGACGCACTCGCCCCCGGTGCGGTTGCCGCATGGCTCGACGCCCACGCGCGAACCGGTGAGCGTCACGGCGTGACGGTGCTCGGAACCAGAACTCCGTTTGCCGGCGACGTCACTGCGCTCGCGATCGCGGCCTCGGACGGTGAATGTGCATACATCGCGGCATCGACGGCAACGCCGGAAGACGAAGCAGCTCTCGGTGATTGGCTCGCCGACCCATCGCAGCCGAAGGCCCTGCACGAAGCCAAATGGGCGATCCACGCTCTGCGTGGGCGGGGTTGGACGCTCGGTGGACTGACCAGCGACACCGCTCTGGCCGCATACCTCGTCCGGCCGGGTCAGCGCAGCTTCAACCTCGACGACCTCTCGCTCCGCTACCTCAAGCGCGAACTTCGCGCCGAAACATCCGGCCAGGAACAGCTTTCACTGCTCGACGACACCGAACAGCTCGATGCCGAAGCGGCTGAGACCGCGATGCTCAGCGCTCAGGCCGTTCTCGACTTGGCAGCTGCGCTGGACACCGAGTTGGAGTCGATCGAGTCCAAGTCGCTGCTCTCCGACATGGAACTGCCGTTGACGATCGAGCTCGCCCAGATCGAGGCCACCGGCATCGCCGTCGACAGCGCGCATCTGCATGATCTTCAGAGCCGTTTCGCCTCCCAGGTCGCCGACGCCGCCAATTCCGCGTACGAGGTGATCGACAAGCAGATCAACCTGGGTTCGCCGAAGCAGTTGCAGGTGGTCTTGTTCGAAGAACTCGACATGCCCAAGACCAAGAAGACGAAGACGGGCTACACCACCGACGCCGAGGCGTTGCAAGGTCTGTTCGACAAGACAGGACACCCGTTCCTCGAACACCTTCTCGCGCACCGTGATGCGACGCGTATGAAGGTGACCGTCGACGGTCTTCTCAAGGCCGTCGCCGAAGACGGTCGCATCCACACGACGTTCAACCAGACGGTTGCCGCAACCGGGCGTCTGTCGTCGACCGATCCGAACTTGCAGAACATCCCGGTGCGAAACGACGCGGGACGCGAGATTCGCGACGGATTCGTAGTCGGGCAGGGTTTCGACGTTCTGCTCACTGCCGACTACAGCCAGATCGAAATGCGCATCATGGCGCACGTGTCCGGCGACGAGGGACTGATCGAGGCATTCAACACCGGTGAGGACCTGCACAGCTTTGTCGGCTCGCGCGCATTCGGTGTACCGATCGAAGAGGTAACACCTGAACTGCGGCGCCGGGTCAAGGCGATGTCTTACGGTCTGGCCTACGGGCTGAGTGCCTACGGTTTGGCGTCGCAGCTGAAGATTTCGACCGAAGAAGCGAAGCAGCAGATGGATGCGTACTTCGCTCGTTTCGGCGGCGTGCGGGATTACCTCCACGCGGTGGTCGAGCAGGCACGTAAGGACGGTTACACCTCGACGCTCTACGGTCGTCGTCGCTACCTGCCGGACCTCAACAGCGACAACCGTCAGCGTCGTGAGGTGGCCGAACGTGCTGCCTTGAATGCGCCGATCCAGGGCACCGCAGCCGACATCATCAAGGTTGCGATGATCAATGTTCAGAAGGCTCTCGCCGACGCCGGATTGAAGTCGCGCATGCTGTTGCAGGTGCACGACGAATTGGTGCTCGAAGTGGTCGCCTCCGAGTTGGAGGAAGTCACCGCACTGGTCAAGGACAAGATGGCCACAGCCATCGAGTTGTCGGTACCCCTGGATGTTTCGGTGGGAACCGGTCGAAGCTGGGACAGCGCGGCTCACTGAGTCGGCTTCAAGACAGTCTGGCCACGAAAAGAGCGCGCTCCGAATCGAATTCGATTCAGAGCGCGCTCTCTTTCGCTATTCAGCTGAAGCGGTCTGCTCTGCGATCTGCTTGCGGACCTCGTCCATGTCGAGTGCCTTGACCTGAGTGACGAGCTCTTCGAGCTGAGCAGCGGGAAGAGCGCCGGCCTGGTTGAACACGAGCACGCCTTCGCGGAAAGCCATGATCGTGGGAATCGAGCGGATGTTGGCGGCTGCAGCGATTCCCTGCTCGGCCTCGGTGTCGACCTTTGCGTGAACGACGTCGGCGTGCTTCTCCGAAGAGGCTTCGAACGTCGGCGCGAACTGGCGGCACGGGCCGCACCAGGAGGCCCAGAAGTCCACGAGGACGACGTCGCTGCCGTTGATCGTTTCGTCGAAGTTCTGCTGGGTGAGTGTCTGGGTGGCCACAGGGGTCCTTTCCATTGTGCGGGCTGTTGGTGTGTGCAACGCCCCGGAACCGCTGATTCTTCCCTGAGCCGATTTCAGCTTGCGTTCTCGGTCGCCCTAAACGTCCGGCGGTAGGCCTGGGGCGTGGTGCAGCGAAGCCGGATGAAGTGCTGGCGAAGCACGGCGCCGCCGCCGAAACCGACGCGTTCTGCGATGACGTCGACGGAGAGATCCGAATTCTCCAGGAGTTGCTGGGCGGCCAGTACCCGCTGATCACTGAGCCATCGGGCGGGAGTCGTTCCCGTTTCCGCTTGGAAACGGCGGGCAAACGTGCGAGCGGACATGTTCGCTCGGGCCGCGACCATACCGACAGTGAGATCGAGGGCGAGATTCTCCGTCATCCAGTCGAGGAGTGGAGCAAGGGTTGCACTCGGCGTCGAGGTGAGGGGCGTGGCGACGTACTGGGCCTGCCCACCGTCGCGGTGGGGTGGCACCACCATCCTTCTCGCGATGCCGTTGGCCACGCGAGAACCCTGTTCCTTCCGCACGATGTGCAGGCACAAGTCGATTCCTGCCGCGGTGCCTGCGCTGGTGAACACCGGATCCTCGTCCACGTAGAGCACGTCCGGATCGACCTTGGCTTCCGGATACGTCTGCGCCAGCCTTTCTGCGTGACGCCAATGCGTCGTGCATCGCTTGCCGTCCAGGAGTCCTGCCGCCCCGAGGACGAACGCTCCGGTGCACAGGCTGGCCACCTTGGCGCCGCGGGCCACAGCCTCACGCAGTTTGACCAACAGGGGATCGACACTCGAGTCGGGACTCGGTGAACACATGTAGGCGTCGCCTGCGTCGTAGGTTCCGCCGGCGGAAACGACGATGAGATCGGCGTCGTCGAGGGAATCGAGGTTGTACGGAACATCGATGTTGTAGCCGAAGCGCGTTCGGATCGGGCCCGGAACAGCGGCGATCAGAGAGAAGTCGTAAGTCGGGAGGCCGTCGTCGGATCGGTCGAAGCCGAATACTTCACATGCCACACCGAGTTCGAACGCCTCGGTCATCGGCATCAGTGGGACCACCACTTTCGCGAGCATCTTTCGAGTGTGACAGAAAAGAGGCAAAGTGGCAGAAAATCGTCCAAGTCTGGCTTTTCTGCCACTATTGCTGTGTCGGACATTCCGTCAGGCTGGACACATGGCAATCATCGTCGTCAGCCTCCTGGTCCTACTGGTCCTGAACGTACTAGCTCTTGCCGGACGCACACCCGACACTCGTCACGATGTCAGTCCGCATGGAGACTTCACCCTTTGAGGGCAAGTCTGGCCATTCAATACACCGCAGCTGCGCTGGTGTGGGGAGCCAGTTTCCTCTTCATGAAGATCGGGCTCGAAGGTCTGTCCTTCACGCAGGTGGTTCTGTGGCGCTTGGTCTTCGGTGCGTTCGCGCTGATTCTCGTGTCAGCGGTCAGCCGGATCGGCCTACCGCGGGAATTTCGCGTCTGGAAGCACATGGCGCTTCTCGCAGCGACGCAATGCATCGTGCCATGGCTGCTGTTCAGTTGGGCGGAGCAGAACATGTCCTCCGGGCTCGCGAGCATCTACAACGCCACCACGCCGCTGATGACAATGGCTGTCTCCCTTGCCTTCCTGCCGGGGGAAACGCTGACGCGATACAAGTCGCTGGGGTTGCTTCTCGGATTCGGAGGAGTGCTGATCGTGTTGGCGCCGTGGAATCTCGGCGTCGCCGGAAGTGTGAGTGCTCAGGTCGCTTGCCTGGGAGCGACTGCGTCGTACGGCATTTCGTTCGTCTACCTCAGACGTTTCGTGCTTCCGCTCGGTGTCGACACTCGTGCGGTCGCGCTTATGCAGATCAGTATCGGCGCTTTCGTGATGGTTCTGGCCTCTCCGATCGTCGCAAGCGCGCCGATGCACCTGACGCGGGCAGTTGTCCTGTCGATGATCGCGCTGGGCGCACTGGGGACCGGACTCGCATTCATCTGGAACACCAACGTCGTTCGCGGGTGGGGGCCGACAGCGGCGTCCACCGTCACTTACCTCAGCCCAGTGGTGGGCGTCGCGCTCGGCGCAATCGTGTTGGACGAAAGCGTTGGCTGGAATCAGCCCGTTGGTGCACTGGCGGTGATCGCGGGAATCCTGGTGACCCGACGTGCAACCCGCTCTGTCACAGCGGCGGCGTCAGTAACCATTCCGTCTTCCGTTCACCGTCCCAGCGCCTGATCGCGCCGCTGTGCCCGTGAATCACGTCGGTACCGACCAAGCCGATGGCTTCGCCCAGACGTGCAGGTTCGACGCGTCGGGCGAGCGTCACATGCGGCGTCCACCCGCCGGGCTCGACGTGGGCGGGAAGTGCCGTCGAGCCAGTTGTGGCTTCGGCTATTTCCCGGTGCAGGTGAAGGAGTGCGCGCGAAGGAATGACCGAGCGCGCCAAGACCATCTGCTTGCCGCCGAACACGACGTAGCCGCCGAGTCGGACTTCGAAGTCCGGGGCCGAGAAGCGCCGTTTCAACTGTTCGTCGATCTCCGCGGGGACCTCGCGGGCGACGAACAGCGTTATGTGCGGGCGGTTGGACGGGCCGTGATGGGACGCCTGACTCGGTAATCCGGCGTCGGCGAGAAGCTGCCATTGTGCTCGGACTGCCGACTCACTCACCGGATCGAGGAGCAATTCCACCGACTGGACCATGGTGAGCAATGATTGCCTGATGACAGGTGCGAGCGCAATCAGTACTTCGGCCATGCGGCTGGGACTCATGCACGGCGACGGAATCGGCCACGAAATCGTCCCGGCGACACGGCAGATCGTGGATGCGGCGCTGTCATCGGTTCATGCTCCTCCCGTCGAGTGGGTCGAGCTTCCGCTCGGGAGTACAGCCATCGACACTCATGGCACGCCGATTCCCGACGAGACCATCGATGCGTTGGGGCAGCTGCAGGGCTGGATCCTCGGACCCCATGACAGCGCGTCGTATCCCGAGAGGTTTCGCGGACAACTCACCCCCGGCGGCGTCATCCGGAAGAAGTTCGAGTTGTTCGCGAACATCCGACCGGCAGCAGCGTTCCCCGGCGTCAAGGCGATGGTCCCCGACATGGATCTGGTGATCGTCCGCGAGAACACCGAGGGGTTGTACGCGGATCGGAACATGGCGGTCGGCAGCGGCGAATTCATGCCGACGCCCGACATCGCGCTGGCCGTCGGCGTGTTCACCCGCGCTGCGTGTGAACGGATCGCACGCACTGCCTTCGCGTTGGCGTCGCGTCGGCGCAGTCACGTCACGATCGTCCACAAGGCGAACGTCCTCACGCTGACCACCGGCCTCTTCCGCGACGCCTGCAGAACCGTCGCCGCAGAGTTCCCACGCGTGGTCGTCGACGACGAGCACGTCGACGCGATGGCGGCGCACCTGGTTCGGCGCGGCGGCGACTTCGATGTCGTGGTGACCGAAAACATGTTCGGCGACATTCTGTCCGATCTGGCGGGCGAGCTGTCCGGTTCACTCGGAACCGCGCCGTCGATAAACGCTTCCGAGACACAGGTCATGGCTCAGGCTGCGCATGGTGCAGCACCCGACATCGCCGGGACGAACCGGGCGAACCCGACGGCACTGTTCCTCTCCAGCGCGATGATGCTCGACTGGCTCGGTGATGCACGGGGAGATCGGTTGTTGTCTGCGGCAGCACGCCGGATTTCAGATGCCGTTCGCACGACCATCGCGTCGGGCATCGCGACCGCCGACCTCGGCGGTTTGGCATCGACCAGCGAATTTTCCGAAGTCGTGTACGCACACACTCTGCGTCGCTGATTCTTGTACGACAGGCCGGAATCTTGCGAAGTCGGCGACGGTGGAACTCCTGCCGTAACCTACCGTTCGACTGAATTTCGGATGGACGTTGCAAGTGCGGCGATCGACGAGTGGAGAGCAGAGTCGTGGTCGATGAAAACGCACGGGCACCAAGGCCACGTGGCGTGAGTTATGGCTCGAGCAGCGGCGGGCGTTTGCGCGCCAACGTGGTGCGAGTCCTGTTGGTGGGCTTGATCGTCGCACTGTGCGGCGCATGCGTCACCAACAACGAGGGTCTCGTTCCGGAGGGGCCGCCACTTGATGTCCAGAAGGTGCCCGAGATCGCCGCACTTCTGCCGTCCAAGGTCACGGATTCGGGCAAGCTGCAGGTCGGCGTCAACATTCCGTACGCCCCAAACGAATTCAAAGACGAGAATGGCAAGATCGTCGGTTTCGACGTCGACCTGATGAATGCCGTTGCCGCCGTGCTCGGGGTCGAAGCTGTCTTCAACCAAGCCGACTTCGACAAGATCATCCCCGCTATCCAGTCTGGAAGTTACGACCTCGGCATGTCCTCGTTCACCGACTCCAAGGAGCGCGAGAAGACGGTCGACTTCGTCACGTACTACAGCGCGGGTATCCAGTGGGCGCAACGGCCGGACAAGCCAGTCGATCCGAACAACGCATGCGGGCTGCGAGTGGCGGTGCAGACCACGACCACCGAGGACATCGACGAGGTGCCTGCCAAGAGCGAGGCATGCGTGGCCGAGGGCAAGCCCCCGATCGACAAGATCAAGTACGACAGCCAGGACGACGCGGCCAACGCGCTCATTCTCGGTCGAGTCGACGCGCTGTCCGCTGATTCGCCAGTGACCGGCTATGCGATCAAACGGAGCAAGGGCCGGATGGAAGCTGCGGGAGAACCCTTTGATTCGGCGCCTTACGGCTGGCCGATCGTGAAGGGTTCCGCGCTTGGACCCGCCCTGCAGCAGGCAATGCAGTATCTGATCGACAACGGCGTCTATCAACAGATCGCGCAGACCTGGAGTGTCGAGGCCGGCGTCATCGAAGTATCCAAGATCAACGGCGCGGAGAGCTGATGAAGATGACAACAACTGAGACCGGCGATCCGGTGCCGATCAAGGCGATCCCACTACGTAGGCCTGGTCGTTGGATCGCCGCGGTGGTCGTCGTGGTCCTCTTCGGACTCTTCGTTTACGGCGCGGCGACCAACGAAGCATTTGCGTGGGGGACTTACGGTCAGTACTTGTTCGACAAACGTATTTCCGCAGGTGCGTGGACAACGATCCAGCTCACGGTGCTGGCAATGGTGATCGCAATCGTCCTCGGCGTGATTCTGGCAGTGATGCGACTCTCTCCCAATCCGGTGCTTCGCGCCGCTGCCTGGGGTTATCTGTGGATCTTTCGCGGCACCCCGGTGTACGTCCAGTTGGTCTTCTGGGGCTTGTTTCCGTCGATCTACAAGAGCATCGATCTCGGCATCCCCTTCGTGCATCAGTTCGCGCACATCAATCTCCAGGACTTGCAGGCAGCGTTTCTGTTTGCGGTGATCGGTTTGGCATTGAACGAGGCCGCCTACATGGCCGAGATCGTCCGTGCCGGCGTGAGTTCGGTCAACGAGGGCCAGACCGAAGCATCTGTTGCATTGGGTATGACGTGGAGTCAGACGATGCGTCGAACGGTGCTGCCGCAGGCAATGCGCGTGATTATCCCGCCGACCGGCAACGAAGTGATCAGCATGCTCAAGACGACATCGCTGGTGACGGCGGTCCCTTACAGCTACGAGCTGTACGGCCGCGCGCGTGACATATCGGGCGCGAACTTCGAGCCGATTCCGTTGTTGATGGTCGCAGCTACGTGGTATCTCGCAATCACCAGCGTGCTCATGATCGGGCAGTACTACGTCGAGCGGCATTACTCGAAGGGCGCTTCACGTGTGCTGACCACGCGCCAACTTCAGGCACTCGCCGACGCTCAAGGCAAAGCTACGGTAGTGGAAACGCTTCCGGATACCCCCGGAGGAGAACGCAAATGACACCGATGGTGAAAGCAGACCGAGTTTGTAAGAACTTCGGCGCATTGGAGGTCCTGAAAGGGATCTCGCTCGAGATCGACCCCGGCCAGGTCCTGTGCCTCGTCGGGCCGTCCGGTTCGGGCAAGTCGACGTTCTTGCGCTGCATCAATCACCTCGAGCAGGTCAACGCCGGCCGACTGTACGTCGACGGCGACCTGGTGGGCTACTCGGAGAAGAACGGCAAACTGTACGAACTGCACCCACGAGCAGCGGCCAAACAACGCCGCGACATCGGGATGGTGTTTCAGCACTTCAATCTGTTCCCGCACCGCACCGCTCTCGAGAACATCATCGAAGCGCCGACGCAGGTCAAGCGCGTCAGTAAGAAGAAGGCCGTCGAACGCGCGAAGGATCTCCTCGATCAGGTCGGGTTGAGCGCCAAAGCCAACGCCTACCCGGCCCAGTTGTCGGGCGGTCAGCAGCAAAGAGTTGCCATCGCTCGCGCTCTCGCGATGGACCCGAAGCTCATGCTGTTCGACGAGCCGACGTCCGCGCTCGACCCCGAACTCGTCGGTGAAGTTCTCACCGTGATGAAGCAGTTGGCCAAAGAAGGCATGACGATGGTGGTCGTCACCCACGAGATGGGTTTCGCCCGCGAGGTCGCAGACCAGTTGGTGTTCATGGACGGGGGAGTTGTGGTCGAGGCAGGCGAGCCGCGGGAACTCCTGGCCAATCCGCAGCACGATCGGACCAAGGCGTTCCTGTCGAAGCTGCTGTAGCCGTCAGGGTTTGACGGCGCTGAAAATTGCAGTGCCCGGAAAGAGTTGGCCGCGCAGGGGACTCCACTGTCCCCATTCGCGGTCCAACCACTCCGGCCATTCGGGCTCGATGATGTCGCGGACCTGGAGTCCGGCCGCGACGATCTCCCGAACCCGGTCGCCGATGGTGCGGTGATGCTCGACGTAGGTGGGGACTCCGTTGTCGTCGACCTCGACGTACGGGGTGCGGTCGAAGTAGGGGAGGGTCGCGGTCAAGCCCTTGGGCCCGGGATCGTCGGGGAAGATCCATCGGATCGGATGGTTGACGGCAAAGACCCACGATCCGCCGGGACGCAGAACCCGGGCGACTTCGTTCATCACCTGCTGCGAATCGGCCACGAACGGCACAGCACCGAACGCCGAGCAGGCGATGTCGAAACTCTCGTCGGCGAACGGCAGGAGTTCCGCACTCGCCTGAATCAACGGGACTGCCGGTCCGCCGGCATTAATCGCGTCCTGCCCGCGGGCGAGCATCCCCATCGAGATGTCGAGACCGACGGCCCGAGCACCGTGTCCGGCGAGCCATCGGGCGCACGGCGCCGAGCCGCAACCCACTTCCAATATGTCTTTGTCGACTATGTCGCCGAGCAAGTGGTGATCGCCCTCGTGCAGCCCTTCGGGGCACCAGACGAATTCACCTTCGGCGCTGTTCACGCCCAGAAACTCGCCGTGGGTTCGGTGGTAATCGTCGGCGTCGGCGTCCCACCACGCACGGCTGGCGCGGTCGCTGGCACTCGAATCGACACGGACCCGGCCGACGCCGCTGGTACCGAGAATGGAATTGGCGGCGGCATGGCGCTCGTCAGACATGAACAACACAGTAGAACGGGTGACGCGGGCGCAGAGTACCCGGGTTTGCCCGGCAAGATAGCCGACGCGTAGTCTTACTCACGCGAGTGTCTGTCATCCGACCGATTGTCTATACGAGATCTTTACCAAGGTCTCGGAATCAGTCGGACCGAGAGAGCTCGCGGTGCGCTTCCGCGGTGTGGAATGTGATCCGGTATTCGGTTGTTCGTAATTGATGCAGCTGGGTACTTCGATCAAGTACTTCACAAAGTACTTCCAACATTTGTACGCCACAGTTGCGCATCTCGTCCGACAAAATCCATCAACCGACCACAACTCGTCCGGAGCAATTCAACATATGCCCTCCACAACCGTCACCTCGCCGCAGGTTGCCATTAACGACATTGGCTCCGCCGAGGACTTCCTCGCCGCCATCGATGCCACGATCAAGTACTTCAACGATGGTGACATCGTCGAAGGAACCATCGTCAAGGTCGACCGCGACGAGGTTCTGCTCGACATCGGTTACAAGACCGAAGGCGTCATCCCTTCTCGTGAGCTCTCCATCAAGCACGACGTCGACCCCAACGAGGTCGTCTCCGTGGGAGATGCGGTCGAGGCTCTCGTCCTCACCAAGGAGGACAAAGAAGGTCGACTGATCCTGTCGAAGAAGCGCGCTCAGTACGAGCGTGCCTGGGGCACCATCGAGGAGCTCAAGGAGAAGGACGAGGCCGTCAAGGGCACCGTCATCGAGGTCGTCAAGGGCGGCCTCATCCTTGACATCGGTCTTCGTGGCTTCCTCCCCGCTTCGCTCGTCGAAATGCGTCGCGTTCGCGACCTCCAGCCGTACGTCGGCAAGGAGATCGAGGCCAAGATCATCGAGCTCGACAAGAACCGCAACAACGTGGTCCTGTCGCGCCGTGCATGGCTCGAGCAGACTCAGTCCGAGGTTCGCAGCGAATTCCTGCACCAGCTCCAGAAGGGCCAGGTCCGCAAGGGCGTCGTGTCCTCCATCGTCAACTTCGGTGCATTCGTGGACCTGGGCGGCGTAGACGGTCTGGTTCACGTTTCCGAGCTGTCTTGGAAGCACATCGATCACCCGTCCGAGGTTGTCGAGGTCGGCACCGAGGTCACCGTCGAGGTTCTCGACGTCGACCTGGACCGCGAGCGCGTCTCCCTGTCGCTCAAGGCAACGCAGGAAGACCCGTGGCGTCAGTTCGCCCGCACGCACGCCATCGGCCAGATCGTGCCCGGCAAGGTCACGAAGCTGGTTCCGTTCGGTGCATTCGTGCGCGTCGAAGAGGGAATCGAAGGCCTCGTTCACATCTCGGAGCTCGCTGAGCGCCACGTCGAGGTTCCGGACCAGGTTGTCGGCGTCGGCGACGATGCACTCGTCAAGGTCATCGACATCGACCTCGAGCGTCGTCGTATCTCGCTGTCGCTGAAGCAGGCCAACGAGGATTACAACGCCGAGTTCGATCCGTCCAAGTACGGTATGGCCGACTCGTACGACGAGCAGGGCAACTACATCTTCCCCGAGGGCTTCGATCCCGAGACCAACGAATGGCTCGAGGGCTTCGACAAGCAGCGTGAAGAGTGGGAGAACCGCTACGCCGAGGCTGAGCGTCGCCACAAGATGCACACCACTCAGATGGAGAAGACCGCTGCAGACGAGGCCGCCGAGGCTGCCACCGCTGCTGCCGGCTACTCCTCGGAGACGGCTGCTGCAGACGATGCTGAGGCTCCGGCTGCTGCCGGCTCCGCTCCGGCAGAGTCCGCTGGCGGATCGCTCGCCAGCGATGCACAGCTCGCCGCACTTCGTGAGAAGCTGTCGGGCAACGCATAAGGATTACCGCTTGATCTGATCAAGCGAGATCTGTGAAGAACCCCGCCCCTGCACTGTGCAGGGGCGGGGTTCTTTTCTCTGTCAAGTGTCACTTGCACACAAAGAATTCAGTGAGTGAACACAAAAATGACCGGCACCGAAGGGTTGCCGGTCATTTTGTACTTCGTGAAGAGAACTCAGTTTGCGGGAGCAGGCACCCAGTAGGTGGCAGTCGCTTCGGCTGTGCGCTTACGCATCGACGCGAAGCTGTGTCGGCCTTGGCTCACGAGCATCGTGAACCACGTACGACGGTGCTCTGCCAGGGCAAAAGCAACTTCGGGAAACTCTATGCAGTGCACGCCGTTCGGCATTCCGAGGCGGTGCTGACCGTGATGGTCGCGATCTGCTCGCATGGCGTCCACTTTCTCGAGAAGGTGCAGGTACAGGTGCGTTCGCTAGAACATAACCGCACAGTCACCGAAATTGTGGTATTTGAGCCTCGAATGCCCCGGCGTGTTCGATCGGTAGGCGTGTCTCGATCTCTCGGGCGCGGAGATGAGAGACTGTCGAGTGTGTTGAGAGTAGGCCTCACTGGAGGCATCGGAGCCGGTAAGTCGACAGTGTCGAAAATCCTCAGCGAACTGGGAGCCGTCATCGTCGATGCCGACCTGATCGCCCGAGAAGTGGTCGAGCCCGGCACTCCTGGCCTTGCCGCTCTGGTCGAGGCATTCGGCGACGGGATTCTGTCCGAGGACGGCAGCCTCAACAGACCTGCGCTGGCCTCGTTGGCGTTTGCCGACGACACCTCGCGCGGCACTCTCAACGGCATCCTCCACCCGTTGATCGGTACGCGGACGATGGAGCAGATCTCGTCTGCGCCGTCCGATGCAGTGCTCGTTCAGGACATTCCGCTGTTGGTCGAGGGTTCGATGGCGCCGGCATTCAATCTGGTCGTCATCGTCTACGTCGACGAGGAGGAACGAGTTCGACGTTTGGTCGGCTCACGCGGCATGCCGGAGTCCGACGCTCGTGCGCGAATCGCAGCGCAGGCAAATGACGATCAGCGTCGTGCTGTTGCCGACGTGTGGCTCGACAACAGCGGAGAGCCGGGTTCACTCGACGACGTGGTCCGCGATCTGTGGGCGAATCGACTTGTACCTTTCGAGAAGAACCTCCGCGAGGGCACGGTAGTACGCGCACTGCCGGAGCTGACTCCAGCCGACCCGTCGTGGCCGGCACAGGCCGAACGAATCATCGGCCGGTTGTCGCTGGCTTCCGGTGACCGCGCGCTCCGTATCGATCACATCGGGTCGACCGCAGTGCCGGGTCTCGATGCCAAGGACGTGATCGACATTCAGATCACCGTCGAGCACCTCGGTGTTGCCGACGACCTCGCGGAAGATCTGGCCGCTGCCGGGTTCCCCCGGATCGAGCACATCGTCGCCGACGACCCGAAACCGTCGTACCTCGGCGGCGAGACCGATCCAGCGGTGTGGGCAAAGCGGATTCACGGCAGTGCCGATCCAGGGCGTCGCGCGAACATCCATATTCGGGTGGACGGTTGGCCCGGTCAGCAGTTCGCGATCCTCTTCCGCGACTGGCTTCGCGCCGATCCGTCGGCGCGTGCCGAGTACGCCGAACTCAAGGTCAAGGCAGCCGAGAGTGCCGCAGGCATCGACGACTACGCCTCGGCGATCGACGCCTATCTGGGAGTCAAGACCCCGTGGTTCGACGCCGCCTTCCACCGGGCGTGGGAGTGGGCCGAGAAATCAGGCTGGTCGCTCTGACCACTCAGCGCCACGTGACCGACATTCCCAACGCGCCCAGCCAGGCGTCGAGGTGGTGACCGTGGGCGGCGATGCCGTCGATTGCCCGCGCGGCATTCAACATTGCGCGTTCCGAGGTCTTCGGATCGAGAATCCCGGCGGCGTTCGCCTCGAGAAGTTCGTCGACGTCGAGTAATTCGATGCTGTGTCCGGTCTGCACGACCAGGTCGAGGTAATGGTCCTCTGAGGTCCACACATGCTCGCCGCGGGTGAATTCGCCGATGTCGACGTAGAAGTCCCAGTCACGGACGTGCTCGGGTGTGAAGTGGAATATCGATGCTCGAATTCCGAGTTCGGGGATGATCCAGGACTCCAGGTAGTGAAACTGGGGATGGTCGGCGTGGCGCGCCATGTACAGCCCCCACGGTTCCTCGCGGTAGTGCTCGACCGGGCGAACGAAACCCTTGGGATCGACGTTGGTGCGAGCTGCGATGTCGAAGGTTTCGACCTTCGGTCGGTGAATGTGGGGACGTTCCTCGCTCATGATCGATGAACCTACCGCCGAACTGCGTTTTCGGCTGAACGCGGACGAGCAGGCATTGTGTCGGTGGGTGCGCTTACCCTGGTTTCATGGCGTTTGCTTCCGAACATCCCGTGGTCGCGCATTCCGAGTTTCGGCCGGTTGGTGACATCGAGCGCTCAGACGCGCGCTTCGAGGTCGTCAGCCCGTACGAACCGGCCGGCGATCAGCCGGCGGCCATCGCCGAACTGGAAAAACGGATCAACGAGGGGGAGAAGGACGTTGTCCTCCTTGGTGCGACCGGTACCGGTAAGTCGGCCACGACTGCGTGGTTGATCGAGAAGCTGCAACGCCCGGCTCTGGTGATGGCCCCTAACAAGACCTTGGCGGCTCAGCTCGCGAACGAGTTGCGGGAAATGCTCCCCAACAATGCGGTCGAGTACTTCGTCTCGTACTACGACTACTACCAACCCGAGGCGTACATCGCCCAGACGGACACTTACATCGAGAAGGATTCGTCCATCAACGACGATGTCGAGCGGCTCCGTCACTCGGCAACGTCCAGCCTTCTGTCACGACGGGATGTGGTCGTGGTGGCCTCGGTCTCGTGCATCTACGGCCTCGGTACTCCGCAGTCGTATCTCGATCGCTCGATTCAGCTCGACGTCGGTGTCGAGGTACCACGCGATGCGTTCCTGCGCCTGCTCGTCGATGTCCAGTACAACCGCAACGACATGGCGTTCACACGAGGTTCGTTCCGCGTGCGCGGCGACACGGTCGAGATCATTCCGTCGTACGAAGAGTTGGCAGTTCGCATCGAATTCTTCGGCGACGAGATCGAGGCGCTGTACTACCTCCATCCACTGACCGGTGACATCGTTCGCCAGGTCGACACGGTCCGCATCTTCCCGGCGACGCACTACGTCGCCGGCCCTGAACGCATGGAGCGTGCGGCCAAGGACATCGAGGCGGAACTCGAAGAGCGACTCGCCGAACTCGAAGGCAAGGGCAAGCTCCTCGAAGCTCAGCGTCTGCGCATGCGAACGCAGTACGACCTCGAGATGATCAAACAGGTCGGATTCTGCTCCGGCATCGAGAACTACTCGCGGCACATCGACGGCCGTGGTCCTGGAACTGCCCCCGCAACTCTGATCGACTATTTCCCCGAAGATTTCCTTCTGGTCATCGACGAGTCACACGTGACCGTTCCGCAGATCGGCGCCATGTACGAGGGCGATATGTCGCGCAAGCGCAACCTGGTCGAGTTCGGATTCCGGTTGCCGTCGGCAACTGACAACCGCCCTTTGACCTGGGAAGAATTCAGTCAGCGGATCGGTCAGACCGTCTACTTGTCGGCGACACCCGGTAAGTACGAGCTCGGCCAGTCAGGCGGTGAGTTCGTCGAGCAGGTGATTCGCCCGACTGGATTGATCGATCCCGAGGTCATCGTCAAACCGACCAAGGGACAGATCGACGATCTCGTTCACGAAATCCGCGAGCGAGCGGAACGCGACGAGCGTGTGCTGGTCACGACGTTGACCAAGAAGATGTCGGAAGATCTGACCGATTACCTTCTCGAACTCGGTATTCGCGTCCGCTACTTGCACTCGGATATCGATACGCTCCGACGAGTCGAGTTGCTCCGGCAGCTCCGCCTGGGGGAGTACGACGTGCTGGTCGGCATCAACCTCCTTCGTGAGGGACTCGACCTTCCCGAGGTGTCGTTGGTCGCGATTCTCGATGCCGACAAGGAAGGCTTCCTGCGTAGCTCCACCAGTCTCATTCAGACGATCGGTCGAGCGGCTCGAAATGTGTCCGGTCAAGTGCACATGTATGCGGACAAGATCACCGCGTCCATGGCGCAAGCCATCGAGGAAACCGAGCGACGACGCGAGAAGCAGGTCGCCTACAACGAGAAGATGGGCGTCGACCCACAACCTCTACGCAAGAAGATCGCGGACATTCTCGATCAGGTGTACGAGGAGGCAGAAGACACTGCTGCGTCCGTGGACGTCGGTGGTTCGGGTCGCAACGCGACGCGTGGTCGGCGTGCGCAGGGTGAGGCCGGTCGTGCGGTCAGTGCCGGTGTGTACGAGGGGCGCGACACCAAATCGATGCCTCGCGCCGAATTGGCAGATCTGGTCAAGGAACTCACCGATCAGATGATGAACGCTGCACGCGACCTTCAGTTCGAGTTGGCTGGGCGATTGCGAGACGAAATCTCGGATTTGAAGAAGGAGCTTCGAGGGATGGACGCCGCGGGTCTCAAGTAGGTCGCCTCGCGTGCGTTCGTGCTCTCGACCGCTACGGTTTGAGGTATGGATGCACAGACTGCAGGCAAGACCGCGCGGACGCTAGAACTTCTCCATTCCTTGGCGTACTTCGTCCCGGAGACGGAAAAGGAACTTGTCGGCGTCGGGTTGGAGCCCGGCCGGATGGTGTACTTCGCAGGGCGATCAGCGCCGCTCGGCGCTCCACCTGCGACTGTCGTCACGGCTACCTTCTTCAACTTCAATCCTGAATTGATTGCCAGTGTCATCCCACGTGCCTGGGAATTGGCAAGGCCCACAGAGGTTGTCGCCGCGCGGTATCGGGCAATCGACGCGGCGTACGTCCGTCTGTTCGGTGCAGACGTGACAGGATCGGCGGACATGGCCGAGGCCGCCGAACTTGTGTCGATCGCTGCCCAGAACATTCCTGGAGTGGATGGCCGCCCCCTGTACGCGGGTTGGGCGTCGCTCGAATGGCCGGCTGAACCTCATCTGCGTTTCTGGCACGCGCTGACACTGCTGCGTGAGTATCGCGGTGACGGACACATTGCGGCCCTTCAGACCGCGGGATTGAACGGCCTGGACGCGTTGATCACGCACACCGCGACGGGGATCGGGTTTCAGCGTAAGTTCGCGCAGACTCGCCGCGGATGGTCGCAGGAACAGTGGGACGAGGCCGTCGAGAGTTTGAAGGATCGCGAACTACTGGATCGTTCCTCCGGTGCGTTGACTGAGGACGGGCAGGACTTGCGTGACGTCGTCGAAGATCTGACGGACGACCTCGCTCTGGCTCCGTGGGATGCGCTGGGTGAGGAGGGTGCCAAGCGGTTGCTGGAATTGGCAACGCCATGGCGTGCCGCCTTGGTCGAGCAGGAAGTTTTTCCGGCGGCGCTGTTCGGGCCCCGCTTCGGCAAACTTCGCTGAGTGGTCACCACCGGACTAATGTGTCTGTGACGAAGAATCACATTCACTGTGGGCTTGTGGCGTGTACTGCAAATAACACTATCCGCGGCACAATCCCGCTAATGTCAGCGCAGCGGTTGTCGAGCGGGTGCAACATCGTTGCGCTCGGTGCCGGCCGTACCGTCCGTCCCGTAACCATGGAGGAATGAATGAGTGCCTACCGGACCGTTGTCGTAGGAACCGATGGCTCCGAGTCGTCACTGAAGGCAGTCGACAGAGCTGCCGCCATTGCCAGTGGCTCGGACGCTCAGCTTGTCATCGCGTGTGCGTACTACCCGGCCGACCCCAAGGACGTGAGCGCTGCTGCTGACGCATTGGGTAACGAGGCCTATCAGGTCACCGGTTCCGCTCCGACGTACGAGATCCTTCGGACGGCCCGTGAGCGCGCACACGCCCAGGGGGCAAAGGATGTCGTAGAGCGCGCCGTCGTCGGCGCCCCTGTCGAATCGCTTCTCGCTTTGCTCGACGAGGTGAAGGGCGACTTGCTGGTCGTCGGAAATCGCGGATTGAACACGTTGACCGGGCGTCTACTCGGTTCGGTGCCTTCCGATGCGGCGCGCAAGGCGACGTCCGACGTTCTGATCGTGCACACCGTTCGCTGACCTACCGGCAGTAGTCGGCCTCGGCCGCATCGACGAACACTTCAGCCAGCTGATCGGCGCTGGGCAGTGTTGTCGATGCGGCCGAGCCGTTTCCGGTGGTGACCATCGGTTCGCTTGCTCCGTTCAGCGATACCGTCCGCAGATTCGCGATGATCATCTCTCGATCCGTGCCGGCCGCGAGCTGCTGGCATACGCCGTCACCGAGCGCCTGCAACATGTCGTCGGAAAAGGCGGGCTTCACCCCGGTAGACGCGAGCGCCGCCCTCAGGCGTTCGGCCTCGTCTACCGGTTTTTCGGTCGGTGCGGCAGCAACAGCAGCGATGTCGTCGCTGCCGGCAGCAGCCGTCGAACTCGAGTCATCCTCTGAACAGCCGGCTGTCACCGCCGCGAGCATCCCGACACCGATCACCACGCGAGCGATCTTGCGGATGGGTGCGGCGGAACTTGCGGGCAGGCCAAGCACGAGGGGTCATTCCTTCAGTCGTCGACACAAATCGGGGTGACACCGCCATTCGTGGTGTCACGCACGAACCTACTCCGTGCGGCTCACGAATCGAAGGCCAACTCTGCTGCCTCGACGCCGTCGAGAACCGCGGGGAGCGACTCGACGTGAATGATGCCGAGCCTCTGGGTAGCTCGGGTCAACGCGACGTAGAGGTCGTTCATTCCGCGTGGTGACTCGTCGAGAATGTCGGCGGGTTCGACGATCAACACGGTGTCGAACTCGAGTCCCTTGACGTCCTTGACCGACAGGACGCTTACAGTCTCACTCGCAAGACCCGCCAGGTCGGCAACGACCTCGGAACCGGCGATCACTGCGGTAATACCGGGATGCGACTCGGACTCGATGCAACGGCGCACGGTCGATTCCAATTCTTCGGCAGTGGTCTTGAGCGCCCACGGCGCAAATCCGCTGTCGCGTACCGACCGGGGCACGGATTGCTCCGGGTCGATCTCTTCGAGCACACGGTGAGCGACATCCATGATCTCCGAGGGAGTTCGGTAGTTGACGGTCAGTTCGGTGAGCTTCCAGCGCTTGGCGACGTAAGGCTCGAGGATCTTCTGCCAGGACGAGGTTCCCGCGGGATCTCCGGTCTGGGCTGTATCGCCGACCAACGTCATCCAGCGATTAGGTATGCGCCGCATCAGCATTCGCCACGCCATTTCGGAGAGCTCTTGGGCTTCGTCGACGATCACGTGACCGTAGGTCCATGTCCGGTCGCCGGCAGCGCGTTCTGCCGTGGTCTGGCGCTGGCCTTGATCGTGGCGCTGGGCGAGTTGGCTGGCGTCGATCAAGTCGTACGCCATCAAGATCTCGGGATCCATCTCGTCCTCGAGATCCTGGGGTGCAGAACCGGTGAGGATGTCGAGGGCGCCCTGGGCGTCGGCGATCTGCGCGCGCCATTCACGTTGTGCGCGTTCGCGTTCGGCGGCGTCGTCGACGCCGAGAATCTCGGCCAGTTCGTCGAGCAGGGGAGCATCGGCCGCACTGAAGCCTGGTCCGACGCTCTGCAGAAGCTCGTCGCGTTGGGCGTCGTCGAGTTGCGGCGCTGCCTTGGCCAACCTGGCCGGAGACGTCCACAGTTCGGCGAGGATTTGCTGAGGCGACAATTCGGGCCACAGCTTTGCGATGGCGGACATGATGTCCGGGTCCTCACGCATCTCGTCGCGAATGTCGGCGATGTCGTCCCGACTGAGGAGTGACCCGCCGTCGACGAGGTTTCCACCGATGAGTTCGGCCATCTGCAGTGCCAACGCCTCGATGACTGCTGCTACGAAGATCGGGCGCGCCAGGTTGTGTGGGCGACGCGACGACCGAGCACGACCGCGCGCCTTCGTGACGGTCTTGCGGTCGAGCTTCAAGTCGTACGTGTCGAATCGAAGGGTGATCGGCTTCGACGGAACTTCCTGCCGATCCCGGACGGCATTCTTGAGGACGTCGAGGATCGCGAGGGAACCCTTGATCTCACCGGCGGCGAGGGAATCCGTACGAGTTGCACGCACTCCGGGGTACAGGTCCCCGATCGTCGAGAGCAGAACTCCGGTCTCACCGAGTGAAGGAAGGACCTGGCTGATGTAGTCGAGGAACGTCGCGTTGGGCCCGATGATGAGAACACCGGCCTTGGCCAGTTGCTGACGATAGGTGTAGAGCAAGAATGCGGCACGGTGAAGGGCGACTGCGGTTTTGCCGGTACCCGGACCGCCTTGGACCACCAGAACGCTTTTGTGCTCGGAGCGGATGATGGCATCCTGCTCACTCTGGATGGTCTCGACGATGTCGTTCATCTGGCCCGTACGCGCTGCGTTCAGAGCATCCAGGAGTGCGCTCTCACCGGCGACGCCACCGGCTTCGGTGACCACGCCCGCGGCGCGGGCGGCGTCGAGGTCCAGATATTCGTCGTTGATGCCGGTGACCGTGCGGCTCCGACTGCGGATATGGCGTCGCCGCTTCACACCCTCAGGCGCCGCGGGCGTCGCCAGATAGAACGGGCGCGCCATCGGGGCACGCCAGTCGAGGAGCAGCGTTTCGTAGTCGTTGTCGGTGTCCAGGATTCCGAGGCGGCCGACGTAGCGTCGCTCGTCGTCGAAGTCGATGCGACCGAAGCACATTCCGTTTTCGGCTGCGTCGTACTTGGCGAGATCCTCGGTGTACATGGCGTTGAAGGATTCGCGTTCACTGCGTGCTTGCGGGGTGCCGCCGGTCTCGAGGAGGACCGTGCTCAAGCGAGTTTGGGCATACTTTCGAAGATCGTCGAGACGGGAGTACAACATCGTCACGTACTGCTGCTCGAGCTCTTGCTCGGTCAGTGACGGGTCCGCGTCGGGCAAAGGATCTCCTAGGCTTGATGAGAAATTCACGCGCTGCAAAAGCGCCAAGACAGTCTAGTTCCCCCAGATGAACTGCCGCATAGATACAGGTCAGGCCACCCGAAGGTGGCCTGACCGTGTTTCTCGAAGCACTCAGTGCGTCAATTCGTCCTTCTTGGCGCGAGCCTTTTCGAGCGCCTTCTCGGCGCGCTTTCGGGCACGCTTACCCAGCACCTCGGTCTGTTCCGACGCGGTTTCGGCCCACTCGTTGCTCTTTTCGAGCGCGAGTTCGGCGAACTCGGAGCTGCGCTTGCTCGCCAGTTCTGCCAGTTCGGCGCTGCGCTCGCGAGCGGTCTCGGCCAGTTCGGAGCCGCGCTTCTGCGCGACTTCGAGGATGTCCGGGCCGCGTTCCTTGGCGACCTCTCCGAATTCCGCGGCACGCTTGCTCGCGATCTCTGCGAACTCGGAGCTGCGCTCCTTGGCAAGTTCGAGCCAGTCCGAGCCGTGAGCCTTGGCGGTTTCGGCAAGTTCGGAACCGCGTTCGGACGCCACCGACAAAGCATGCTCGACGCGATCGCTGGTGTGATCGGTCTGCGATGCGACCAACGGAAGTGCCGCGGCGATAGACGCCTGGGCCTTCTTCGCGGCGCGGCGGCCACGCCAGCCGAGCGACGGCTTGCCCTCGGTGTCGACGGAGGCGATCATCAGTCCGCCGAGCAAGCTGACGTTCTTGATGAAGTTGGTGCGCTGCATCGCGCGCAGCGACGGATCGGTCTCGTTCCAGAAGTCGTGACCGGCAAGCGTGGTCGGTACCAGACTTCCCGCGAGCACCAACGACGCGAGCCGCGGCGCCTTGCCGGTGGCCAGCAAGGCACCGCCGCCGATCTGGACAGCGGCGTTGATCTTGACGAGTGTTTCCGGATCAGCAGGCACCTTCTGCGTCACTGCTCCTGGCAGCGTCTCGACCGATTTGTCGATCAGCGGTGACGCTTTGGCTGCTCGCTGAGCAGGGTTGCGCAAAGCATCGATTCCCCCGGCGATGAAGATCGTGGAAAGCAGTGGACGAGCAATTCGACGTACCAGCATGTTTCAAGCCTCCCGATGTAGGTTCGTTTTCCACCCTAGCGATCTCACAAGGAATTGGTCCGTTTCATCGAAGCCGCGGCGCCTCTCGCGGTTGACCGATCAATGACTGCCAACGCCCGCTGTACTGGGTCGATGACTTCGCCACGGACCCCGACACACCGTTCTGAAGTATCCGTTACCGCGTATCCGCATACGGCGTGTTCGTGGTTTGCCACAAGGAGCTGGCGGGTGACGCGCCCCGGCCCGCGCCAAACGGCCACGGAACCTTCGGGCATCCGTGGGAGCGCACGTTGGAACGTCACCAACCGCGCTCGCGCCACTCCGCCAAGTGCGGGCGCTCTGCGCCGAGTGTCGTGTCCTTGCCATGGCCCGGGTAGACGACGGTGGCGTCGTCGTACCGTCCGAACAGCTTGTTTTCCACGTCGTCGAGCAGGGAAGTGAACTTCTCGGGGTCGGCGGTCTTGCCGACACCTCCGGGGAAGAGTGAATCGCCGGTGAAGAGGTGAACCTGGCCGCCCGGTTCGATGAGAGCCAGTGCAATGGATCCGGGAGTGTGTCCGGACAGGTGAATGACGTCGAGGCTCAGGTTGCCAACGGTCACCTTGTCGCCGTCTTCGAGGAGAATGTCCGGGGTGACGGGCAGGACCTCGGCGTCGAGGGGGTGCGCGGCGGTGGGCACCTTCGTGGCGGCGTGGACGTCCTGCAAGGCCAACCAGTGATCGCCGTGCTGGTGGGTGGTGACGATGGAGTCGAAAACAGGTGCTTCCTGTTCGATGAGCGCAATGATCTTCTCGGCCTCGTTGGCCGCATCGATCAGGAGAGATTTCCCGGTCGTGGAACAGACGACGAGGTACGTGTTGTTGTCCATGGGGCCGACCGACATCTTCGTGATGACGGCACCGTCGACTGTGCGCCGCTGAGGGGCAGAATCGGGGGAGACCTGTCCGGTGTAGGAGTCGTCGATCACGATGGGCTGATTCGTCATGAATCGCAGGCTACCTTCGAATAGGGGCAGGTAGAGCGATGGGCTCGCTCGGTGAGACAAACGTGTCGGTGGCTCGGCCTACGATGACGATCGCTCGAGGACTCGCGGTTGCGAGGCCACTCGAGCCTTCTCCGGGGTGACGGCCCCAGATGATTGACAATGAAGGGAATTGGTGTGGCGGATCGCCTGATCGTGCGGGGTGCGCGTGAGCACAATCTGCGAGGAGTCGATCTCGACCTCCCGCGAGACAGCCTGATCGTCTTCACCGGGTTGTCCGGCTCCGGCAAGTCCAGCCTCGCGTTCGACACGATCTTCGCCGAAGGGCAGCGCCGTTACGTCGAGTCACTCTCGGCGTACGCGCGTCAGTTCCTCGGTCAGATGGACAAGCCGGATGTCGATTTCATCGAGGGATTGTCGCCGGCGGTGTCCATCGACCAGAAGTCGACCAACCGCAACCCCCGTTCGACGGTGGGCACCATCACCGAGGTGTACGACTACCTCCGACTCCTCTACGCCCGCGCAGGTTCAGCACACTGCCCGGTGTGTGGTGAGAAGATCGCACGTCAGACGCCGCAGCAGATCGTCGACCAGGTGCTCGAGATGGAAGAGGGCATCAAGTTCCAGGTCCTCGCACCGGTGGTCCGTACTCGTAAGGGCGAGTTCGTCGATCTCTTCGATCAGCTCAACACCCAGGGCTACTCGCGCGTGCGCGTCGACGGCGTCGTCCATTCGCTGGCCGATCCGCCGAAGCTCAAGAAGCAGGAAAAGCACGACATCGAAGTAGTGGTCGACCGATTGCAGGTCAAGGCGAGCTCGAAGCAGCGCCTGACCGACTCGGTCGAGACCGCACTACGATTGGCCGAAGGCATCGTGGTCCTCGACTTCGTCGACCGTGAAGAAAATGCACCTGATCGTGAGCGTCGTTTCTCCGAGAAGCTGGCCTGCCCGAATGGCCACGCACTCGCGATCGACGATCTCGAACCGCGCTCGTTCTCCTTCAACTCGCCCTACGGCGCCTGCCCGGAATGCACCGGCCTCGGTATTCGCAAGGAGGTCGACCCGGATCTGGTGGTCCCGGACCCTGATCTGAGCCTCGAAGACGGAGCAATCGCACCGTGGTCGATGGGCCAGAGTTCCGAGTACTTCGGACGCCTGCTGTCCGGCCTCGGCGACATCCTCGGTTTCGACATGAAGACGCCGTGGAACAAGTTGCCGGCGAAGGCCCGCAAAGCGATCCTCGAAGGCAGTGAGGAACAGGTGCACGTCCGGTACAAGAATCGGTACGGCCGTACCCGTTCTTACTACGCGGAGTTCGAAGGTGTGATGCCTTTCCTGCATCGCCGCCTCGAGCAGACCGAATCCGATCAGATGAAGGAACGCTACGACGGGTACATGCGCGACACTCCGTGCCCGGCGTGTGGTGGGGCGCGCCTGCGCCCGGAAATCTTGTCGGTAACAATCGCGGCGGGAGACTTCGGCAGTAAGTCCATCGCCGAGGTCTGCGAACTGTCGATCTCCGATTGCGCGGACTTCCTGAACAGCCTCACTCTCGGCTCACGCGAGGAGGCAATCGCGGGTCAGGTCCTCAAGGAAGTTCAGGCACGACTCGGTTTCCTGCTCGACGTCGGCCTGGAATACCTTTCCCTCTCGCGTGCCGCGGGCACGTTGTCCGGTGGCGAGGCCCAGCGAATCCGCTTGGCAACGCAGATCGGCTCCGGACTCGTCGGCGTGTTGTACGTACTCGACGAGCCGTCCATCGGCCTGCACCAGCGTGACAACCGGCGACTCATCGAAACCCTGACGCGCCTGCGTGACCTCGGCAACACGCTGATCGTCGTCGAGCATGACGAAGACACGATCCGGACATCGGACTGGGTGGTCGACATCGGACCGTACGCCGGCGAGCACGGCGGCAAGGTCGTCCACAGCGGACCGTACGAAGAACTGCTGACGTGCGAAGAATCTCTGACCGGTGCCTACCTGTCCGGTCGTAACTTCATCGAGGTCCCGGCCATTCGCCGATCGGTGGACCGCAAACGCCAGGTCACGGTCGTCGGAGCTCGCGAGCACAATCTCGACGGCATCGACGTGAGTTTCCCGCTGGGTGTGCTCACTGCGGTCACCGGTGTCTCCGGTTCGGGCAAGTCGACGTTGGTCAACGACATTCTCGCGACCGTCATGGCAAACAAACTCAACGGTGCACGCCAGGTGCCCGGCCGTCACACACGAATCAACGGTCTCGATCAGCTCGACAAGCTCGTGCAGGTCGATCAGTCTCCGATCGGCCGGACTCCACGATCGAATGCGGCCACGTACACCGGTGTGTTCGACAAGATCCGAACCCTGTTCGCGGCCACCACCGAAGCGAAAGTCCGCGGTTACCAGCCCGGCCGATTCTCGTTCAACGTCAAGGGTGGACGCTGCGAGGCGTGCTCCGGCGACGGAACGCTGAAGATCGAGATGAACTTCCTGCCGGACGTGTATGTGCCCTGCGAGGTGTGCCACGGCGCTCGGTACAACCGCGAAACGCTCGAGGTTCACTACAAGGGCAAGTCGATCGCCGAGGTTCTCGACATGCCGATCGAGGAAGCTGCCGAGTTCTTCCAGCCGGTCACCTCTATTCACCGGTACCTCAAGACTCTGGTCGACGTCGGACTGGGCTACGTCCGACTGGGCCAGCCGGCTCCGACCCTGTCCGGTGGTGAGGCGCAGCGCGTCAAGCTGGCCGCCGAATTGCAGAAGCGGTCGACCGGTCGCACCGTGTACATCCTCGACGAGCCCACCACGGGTCTGCATTTCGAGGACATCCGCAAGCTTCTGATCGTGATCAACGGTCTGGTCGACAAAGGCAACAGCGTGATCGTGATCGAGCACAACCTCGACGTGATCAAGACATCGGACTGGGTCGTCGACATGGGACCCGAAGGTGGATCCGGCGGCGGAACCGTTGTGGCGCAAGGTACTCCGGAAGACGTTGCCGCGGTCCCCGAGAGCTACACGGGCAAGTTCCTCAGTGAGGTCCTCACCGCGCAGCACGCTCCGGCCAAGGCGAAGCCGATTACCAAGAAACGTGCGACGAAGGCTGTTGCAGCGAAAAAGGCGGCACCACGGAAGAAAGCCGCTTCTGTGCGCTAGTAGTGCGTGAGCACGTGGAAGTCGGGCAGTGATGCCGGGTCGGAATCGACCCGGCATCACTGCTCTCTCGGTCAGGAAGCGGTGGCCTCGAGGATCACCTGGGCGAGCTCTTCGGGGCGCGACCACATCGGCCAATGGCCGGTCGGGAGGTCGACATACGTCACGGGGAGTTTCGCCAATTCGGCGGCCATCGGATGACCGCCGTCGGCCATCTGGGCGATGACTGCGGAGGGGAACGTGCTGCAAACTACGGTCGACGGCACCTGGTAGCGCTTTTCGTTCGTCAGGACGATCGGCTCACGCGCGGGCCCGGCCGGTTCGGGGACCGCATTGGCGCGGAACGCCGCGAGAGCTTTCTCGTCGAGTCCCTCGAGGCTGCTGCCGTCTGCTTCGAGTTCCGCCCACGTCGGGAGCGGTATCTCGACGACATCAGCAGCCAGATCCGGTCGCAGCGCCGCGCCGTCGGGCATGGGGCCCGAGTCGGCGTAGACGATCCGAGCGACGCGATCCGGGATGCGATCGGTGACCGCGTATCCCACCGGGCCGGCGCCGCTGTGTACGACCAAGACCGTGCGCTCGTCGGAGTCCGATATGGCGTCGACGACCGCACGGACGTGGGCGTCGAAGGTGACCGCTGATCGATCTGTGTCTACGGCGTCGAGCCCGGGCAGTGTCAGGCTGGTCACGCGGGTATCGGGACGCTCGAGGTGGGGGAGAACTGCATCCCAAGCCCATGAACCGAGCCAGAATCCGGGAACAAGAACGATGTGAGTTTTCATGTGTTCACAGTGCAGTCGGGTTGGTGACAACAGAGTGTCACTGATTATGTCACCGTTTGGTATCGGAATCTGAGACACTTGTAAGTGTGAATCGAGCTGCGAGATTGCATGCTCTCGTCGAGGAACTTCGGCGACAGGGCGATCGAGGAACTACGTGCTCCCGATTGTCCGAGGAATTCGGTGTCACCACCCGGACGATCAAGAGGGATATCGAGACGCTGATGATGGCGGGTGCGGCGATCGAGGCGCGCTCAGGTCCCGGGGGTGGATACCGACTCGTAGGCCGTGCCACTCTACCGCCGGTGAATTTCACTGTTCCGCAAGCGGTTTCGATCGCGTTGGCCTTGACGGCAGCCGGCGACGCTCCGTTTGCGCCTGATGGACGAGCAGCTCTGGCGAAACTACTCGACGTGATGGACGAGGAGAGTCGTCGCAAGGTCGCCGAACTCGGTGGTCGCGTGTGGATTCGCGGCGACGGCGGGGCTCTGACGGATTCGCGCAGGAACCGGCAGGCGGTAGAGCAGGGTCTCGAACAGAGTCGCGTCGTGTCGTTGCACTACGTCGATGGGGAAGGTTCGGAGACGGTGCGGGCAGTTGAGCCGCACATTCTGGCGCAGGACCGTGGGCAGTGGTTTCTCATCGGCTGGTGTCGCCAGCGCGACGCCGTGCGTTGGTTTCGACTAGATCGGATGCGCCGGGCCACGCTGACGAACGACCACTTCACACCACGGGATTCGAGCGTCTTCGGACAACCGCCCGAAGACGCTCGGCCTGTTGCGCATCGAAGGTGAGTGGTTCAGTCGATCATGTTGCGGGCTGCGGCAACGGAATCCGTGATCAGTTCGGTCAGAGCGGCCATGTCGACGTCGCTCAGCCGTTTGACGTAGAGGCAACCTTTGCCGACCTTGTGCTTGCCGAGGCGCGCGAGTGTGTCGGTGTAGTCGTCGAAGTTCAGCGACAAGTACAACGTGAGTGCGGTGGCCCTGGGGGAGAACCCGATCAGAGGGGTGTCACCCTCGTGGCCACTCGCATACCGGTAGTGCCGTGCCCCGAATCCGATGATGCTCGAACCCCACATGACAGCAGGCTCGCCGGTCGCGGCCGACAACAAAGAGATCAACTCGACGCTGTCGGCACGCTTGCGGTCGTCGACGCGTGAAATGAATGCGTCGACGTCCTCGGGCGTCGGTTGTGTCTTGTTGGCGGTTGCCAAATCAGTAGACCGGACCGGTGAACTTCTCGCCCGGTCCCTTTCCTGGCTCGTCCGGATGTGAGGAGGCCTCACGGAATGCGCGCTGCAGGGCTTGGAGGCCTTCGCGGATGGGTCCGGCGTGGGGGCCGAGGTATTCGACCGACGCAGTCACCAGTCCGGCAAGCGCGGTGATGACTCGACGAGCTTCGTCGAGGTCCAGGTAAGGGCTGGAAGACGGGTCGGCGTCGGAGAGGCCGAGTTTTTCGGCAGCCGAACTCATCAGCATCACTGCGGCGCGGCTGATGACCTCGACCGCGGGAACTTCGGAGAGTTCGCGGACGTCGGGATTCGCGCCGTCGGTGGTCTGATCTGCCTCGAAGTTCTCACTCATGGATGTAAGGATTCCATCAGGCCGTGACGGTGTTGAATCGGGCCTCTCCCGGCAACGGGGGAGCGGCGCCGATTTCATTCATCTCCGGCGACCTGTTAGTCTTGTTGCAACGACCGCCTCCGACTTGTTCGGGGGCAGCAAGTGGAGTCCGACTCCCACCTCTGCGCGGCAGGTAAAACTGCAGTTCAGTGGTTCCGGTCACCTGATTACGAAGATTCTTCTTCGTCAGGTTCCTCGCTCAGTCGAGGAGATAGGTTTCGGCGTGAGCTGGATCTTATGTGATCGGTCGACATCGGGCCCCGCGGATGAGCAATCATCACAGCGGGGCTTTTTTGTTGGGGTGCGGGCGGTACGGGCTGCGTGCGGTCATGAAGACCGCACCGTTCAACCTAGGAGGCCCCATCAGCACTGAGACCCGCATCAACGATCGTATCCGCGTTCCCGAGGTTCGTTTGGTCGGACCTGGCGGCGAACAGGTAGGCATCGTGCGTGTTGAAGATGCACTCCGCTTGGCCCTTGAGGCCGACCTCGACCTGGTCGAGGTAGCTCCTGATGCCCGTCCACCGGTCTGCAAGATCATGGACTACGGCAAGTTCAAGTACGAGGCTGCACAGAAGGCGCGTGAGTCACGTAAGAACCAGCAGCTGACGGTCATCAAGGAGCAGAAGCTCCGACCCAAGATCGACGACCACGACTACGAGACCAAGAAGCGCAACGTCGTTCGCTTCCTCGAAGCCGGTTCCAAGGTCAAGGTCACGATCATGTTCCGCGGACGTGAGCAGTCACGCCCCGAACTCGGCTACCGCCTTCTGCAGCGTCTGGGAGCAGACGTCGCAGATCTCGGATTCGTCGAAACCTCGGCAAAGCAGGACGGCCGAAACATGACGATGGTCCTGGCACCGCACAAGGGCGCCAAGACTCGCGTCAAGGCGCAGGAGAGCGCTCAGGCGCCAGTGGCTCAGGCTGCTCCGCGTCCGGCTCCGGCCGCACCGGCTTCCAGTGAAGCAGCTCCGGAAGCACCGGCGACCGGCGATGCCGCTCCCGAGGCTCCGGCCAGCTAGTCGATTTCCCAAGATCCACCACGTAACAAGAACTGAGGACTCCATGCCCAAGATGAAGAGCCACAGCGGCGCCTCGAAGCGATTCAAGGTGTCCGGCAGCGGAAAGCTCATGCGCCAGAAGGCCGGCCGTCGCCACCTTCTCGAGCACAAGTCCAGCAGGGTTACCCGTCGTCTCGACGGTGTCGCTGTTGTCAGCCCTGACGACGCTCCGCGCATCAAGCGCATGCTCGGCATCTGAGTCGCCCCCTTACTGACCACCCGGGGTCGTACTTTCAGCCCCTAGATTGACAGGATTTTTCAAGTGGCACGCGTAAAGAGGGCGGTCAACGCCCAGAAGAAGCGTCGTTCAATTCTTGCTGCATCCAGCGGCTACCGTGGACAGCGTTCGCGTCTGTACACCAAGGCCAAGGAGCAGCAGCTCCACTCGCTCACCTACGCGTACCGCGACCGTCGTGCGCGCAAGGGCGAGTTCCGCAAGCTGTGGATCACGCGTATCAACGCTGCAGCTCGCGCAAACGACATAACGTACAACCGCCTCATCCAGGGCCTGCGTCTGGCAGAGGTCGACGTCGACCGCAAGATCCTGGCTGAGCTCGCTGTCTCCGATGCCGAGGCCTTTGCCGGCCTGGTCGCACTCGCGAAGGCCGCTCTGCCGGCCGACGTGAACGCTCCTGCCGGAGAAGCAGCCTGATTCACGCATCACAGCAACGGCCCGTGGACCCGCTCACCGAGCGGACTCCGCGGGTCGTTTCTGCTGTCAAGCTCCTGCGCACAGCAGAACGACGCAAAGCAGGACGTTTCCTCGTCGAGGGCGAGAACTCGGTCACCGAACTGTTGAACGGTGCACTCTCGAACGGCGAGACCCGCCCGGTACACGATCTCTTCTACACAGAGGACGCGGCCGAGCGCTATCAGCACGTCATCGATCGGGCGCTGACCGCTGGAGTTCGTGTTGCTCTTGTCACCGATCGAGCAATCAAAGCTCTGAGCGATACCGTCACGCCGCCCGGCCTCGTTGCCGTCAGCGATCTGCTGGATGTACCGCTGAGCGCAGCCGTCCACCAGGACACCCGCCTGCTCGCAGTGCCGGTCGAGGTCAACGAACCAGGCAATGCCGGCACCGTCATTCGCATCGCCGATGCAGTGGGCGCCGATGCGGCAATCCTCGCTGGTGACAGCGTCGATCCACACAACGGCAAGGTCGTTCGTTCGTCGGCGGGCAGCCTCTTTCACCTCCCGGTCGTCCGCGATCGAGACACGGTGTCGGTGATCGAGCAGATTCGCGCCGCCGGCATTCAAATCCTCGCGACCGCAGCTGACGGCGAAGTCGACCTCGACGAGGCCGACGAGTTGCTGAGCAAGCCGACGGCCTGGCTGTTCGGTAACGAAGCTCACGGTCTCGATCCGGCGATCGCCGCCCAGGCCGATCATCGGGTGCGGATTCCGATCCATGGCCGCGCCGAAAGCCTGAACCTCGCGACAGCGGCCGCGATTTGCCTGTACGCAAGCGCACGAGTGCAAAATCGCGCCACCGATCACGGCTGAAAACGCACGCGAAGACCTCACGGAATCCCATTTGCGGAAGCCTGAGACAATACAAGAGCAGAGACAAAGCTCGAGTGAGCTCGAATGCTCGCTCGCAGTACGAGAAGTAACTCGCAGTACAAGAAGTAAGCAGTACGAGAAGTAAACCGAGAAGCGACAGGAGCGTCACAGCCGTGGCCAAAAATGAGGGCGCGACACCGCCGGAGGTCGACGCGAGTGTACTCACCGAAGAGGCGTTGACCGCTGCGGCTGAGAACGCCGAGAAGGCGCTCGCGGACGCCGCTGACCTGGACGCGCTGGCGCACGTCAAGGTGGAGCACCTGGGGGACAAGTCCCCGATCGCCCTCGCTCGCCGGGGACTCGGCAGCCTTCCGGGCAAGGAAAAGGCGGACGCCGGCAAGCGCGTCAACATCTTCCGCACTCGGATCAACAACGCGTACGACGCTCGTCGTGAGGTCCTCCTCGCCGAGCGTGACGCTGCGGTGTTGGTTGCCGAGGCAATCGACGTCACTCTGCCTTCCGATCGCCACCCCGTCGGGGCGCGTCATCCGATCAGCCTGATTTCCGAGCAGGTCGCCGACGTATTCGTCGCCATGGGTTGGGAAGTTGCCGAGGGGCCGGAGGTGGAGACCGAGCACTTCAACTTCGACGCGCTCAACTTCTTGCCGGACCACCCTGCACGCACGATGCAGGACACCTTCCACCTGGCACCCGAGAACTCCCGCCAGGTGCTGCGTACCCACACCTCGCCGGTGCAGGTCCGCACCATGCTCTCGCGTGAGGTGCCGATCTACGTGGTGTGCCCCGGCCGCACGTTCCGCACCGATGAACTCGATGCGACGCACACTCCTGTCTTCTCGCAGGTCGAAGGCCTGGCCGTCGACAAGGGTCTGACGATGGCCAACTTGCGCGGAACTCTCGATGCGTTCGCTCGTGCCCTTTTCGGCCCCGAGACGCGTACCCGTATGCGCCCCAACTACTTCCCGTTCACGGAACCGTCGGCCGAGGTCGACGTCTGGTTCGCGAACAAGAAGGGCGGCGCAGGCTGGGTCGAGTGGGGCGGCTGCGGCATGGTCAACCCGAACGTTCTGCGCGCCAGCGGTATCGATCCCGACGAGTACTCGGGTTTCGCATTCGGCATGGGCCTCGAGCGGACCCTGCAGTTCCGCAACGGCATCCCGGACATGCGTGACATCGTCGAAGGTGACGTGCGTTTCACGCTGCCTTTCGGTGTCGCGGGCTGACCGACCCGGTGCTCGATATCCCCGGTGCTTGAAATGCCCGGTACGCGGAACCTTCACAAAGACTTATCGACAAACGAGAGAGCTGAGCAGACGTGCGAGTAGCGCAATCCTGGCTGACCGAGATCCTGCAGCGGGCAACTCCGGACTGGGAGGTGACCTCGGAAGAGTTGGACGCCGGGTTCGTCCGGGTGGGACTCGAAGTCGAGGAACTCGACACACTCGAGGCGATCGACGGCCCGTTGGTCGTCGGCAAGGTCGTCTCCATCACCGAACTGACCGAGTTCAAGAAGCCGATCCGCTTCTGCCAGGTCGAGGTCGGCGAACCCGAGACTCGCGGCATCGTCTGTGGCGCCCGCAATTTCAACGAGGGTGACCTCGTCGTCGTTGCGCTGCCTGGCGCGGTGCTGCCTGGCGGATTCGAAATCGCCACTCGCAAGACGTACGGCCAGGTGTCCGACGGCATGATCTGCTCCGTCTCGGAACTCGGTATCGGCAAAGACCATTCGGGCATCTTGGTGCTCGAGCCCGGTACCGCCGAACCCGGCGCAGACGGCAACGAGTTGCTCGGTCTCGGTGACACGATCATCGAATTGAACATCACCCCTGACCGGGGCTACTGCTTCTCGGTCCGCGGCCTCACCCGCGAACTGGCCTGTGGTTTCGATCTCGAATACGCCGATCCCGCTTCGGTTCCCGCGCATCCGGCCGAGGGTGAAGCCTGGCCGGTGCGTCTCGAACCGGAGTCGAAGGCGTCGCGTTTCGTGATGCGGAAGATCACGGGTATCGATCCCGCGGCAGTGAGCCCGTGGTGGCTGCAGCGTCGACTGTTGCTCTCCGGTGTTCGCCCGATTTCGCCGGCCGTCGACGTCACCAACTACGTGATGCTCGAACTCGGTCAGCCTCTGCACGCGTTCGATGCGACCGCGGTGCAAGGCGAGCTGGTGGTCCGTCGCGCCAAGGCGGGGGAGAAGCTGACGACGCTCGACGACGTCGAACGCACGCTCGATCCCGAAGACGTTGTCATCGCCGACGATTCCGGAGTCATCTCGCTGGCTGCCGTCATGGGCGGCGCAACCACCGAGGTGGGAACGGCTACGACGGACATCCTCCTCGAAGGAGCTACCTGGGATCCGCTCGCAGTCTTCAAGACGGCGCGCCGGCACAAGCTGCCGAGTGAGGCGAGCAAGCGTTTCGAGCGCGTCGTCGATCCGGCAATTCCGCTCGCGGCCGTCGACCGCGCAGCCGCTCTGCTGGTCGAGATTGCCGGCGGACGGATCGAACCGGTCCTGACCGACGTGGGCGATGTCGCCCCTCGCGCTGCCATTCGCATGGATATCGACCTGCCCGACCGTGTCGCCGGAGTCACGTACCCCAACGGCACCGCAGCTCGCCGCCTCACCCAGGTTGGCTGCAACGTCGAGGTCGGCGTCAGCGAAGAAGGACACGGCCAGTTGGTCGCGACGCCGCCGTCGTGGCGTCCGGACCTGGTGCAGCCTGCGGACCTCGTCGAGGAAGTTCTTCGCCTCGAAGGTCTCGAGCAGATCCCGTCTGTGCTTCCCGCCGCTCCGGCCGGACGTGGGTTGACTCCGTCGCAGCGGCGAAAGCGCACGGTCTCGAAGGCCGTGGCTCACGCCGGTTACGTCGAGGTCCTTCCTCCGGTCTTCCTGCCGACGAACGTCTTCGACGTCTGGGGCCTCGACGCGGATGATCCGCGCCGCAACACCAGCAAGGTCCTCAACCCGCTCGAAGCCGATCGTCCGGAGTTGGCGACCACGCTGCTCCCGGGTCTGCTGGAGATCCTGGCTCGCAACGCTTCTCGCGGTCAGCGTGATCTGTCGCTGTACGGCATCGCGCAGGTCGTCCTGCCGGGCCCCGACACCAAGCCGGTGGATGCATTGCCGGTGGATCGTCGTCCGACGGACGAGCAGATCGCGAACCTGATCGCGTCGTTGCCGGCTCAGCCCGTGCACATCGCTGCAGTGTTGAGTGGTTTGCGTGAGCCGAGCGGCCCCTGGGGTCCTGGCCGTCAGGCCGAGGCTTCGGACACTTTTGCAGCCGTGCGGGTCATTGCAGCTGCAGCAGGCGTCGAGGTGGAACTGCGTGCGGCGCAGTACCTGCCGTGGCATCCCGGCCGTTGCGCCGAGGTTGTCGTTGACGGCAACGTAGTCGGTCATGCGGGCGAACTGCATCCGGCTGTTCTCGAGCGCGCGGGACTGCCCGCGCGCACCTGCGCACTGGAAATCGATCTCGACGCTTTGCCATTGGTCGAGAATCTGCCCGCTCCGCGCATTTCGCCGTTCCCCGCAGTGCTCCAGGACGTGGCAGTTGTTGTCGATCGCGACATTCCGGCAGCCAAGGTGCAGGAAGCTCTGCGTTCCGGCGGCGGTGAGCTTCTCGAAGACATCCGCCTCTTCGACGTCTTCGAGGGCGAGCAGGTCGGTGAAGGCCGCAAGTCGCTCGCGTTCGCATTGCGATTCCGTGGTGTCGACCGGACGCTGACCGAGGACGAGGCCAGTGCCGCGCGCGATGCAGCAGTGGAGGCGGCTTCCAAGGCTGTCGGTGCGCAGATGCGTGGCTGATTTCCTCAACTGATCACAGAGCCCACGACCGTTGCCGGTGGTCGTGGGCTCTGTCGTGTTATCGGCTTTTTGACTGAGGTGAATCGGAAAGCCACACATCTGGCGCAACGGTGTCCGTCCGTCGCCCTTGCTGGTCGAGCACGTGGCCGAGCAGTTTGCGCAAATACAGCACGATGGATCGTTCCGTGACGCAAAGACCCGGAATCTCCTTGCGCAGACGAGTTTCGAATGCATCGAGTTCTGCAGGAGAATGCAGCCACAACTGAACCACCAGGTTGTCGGCGCCGACCACAGCGAAGCAGTTCCGAACTTCCGGAGCCCGACTCAGCACTCGGCCCGCTGTATCGAGCAGTTCGGGTTCGACGCGGCACCACAGGGTGGCGAGCACGGGAAGTCCGGCCAGTGGCCGCGCGAATTCACACCGCAGCGCCACCAACCCCGAAGATGTGAGCCGGTCGATCTGGCGTTTGCACGCAGCCGGACTCATACCGATCGCGTCGGCCAGGTCCTTCATGGGAGTGCGCCCGTCGTAGGCGAGCATGGTCAGAACCTTGCGATCCTGTTCGGAAATTCCAGTCGGCCGAGCGGGTACGGCAGTACGGTTTTCGCTGGTGGTCAGCACACCCTTCTCGGACGGTGCCAGCGCATTGAGTCTCCATCGCCCACCTTCGGTGAACCAGCGTGTGACGATCGAGGTTCGTGTCCCCAGTACGCCGTCGATCGTTGCGACCTCTTCGGAGATGAAGCGCGACATCGACGCCAAGTCCGCAGTACCGGCCGTGACGAGCAGATCGGCTCTACCCGTTGACGCTTCGATGGTCACGGCGTGGGCCAACCCAGTCAGATGTGACGAGATGGCGTCGAGAAGTGCAGGGGAGCAATCGATTTCGATGATTGCTGTGACGATGCCGGCCAGCACTTGTGGCCCCGGAGTGACCGTGACCCAGGCCAACGACGATTCGGACAGTCGATTCCAACGCCGGGCGAGAGTCGCGGCGTCGAGTTCGAGTGGGCCGGCCAACGAAAGCCACGTGGAGCGCGGTGCGAGCTGTAGCGCATTGATTATCCTCAGATCGATTTCATCTATCCCACGATCGTTGTCGGCATCGAGTGCACTCATAACGTCATTATCCGGCACATCGCTGCAAGATTCGAACTATCTGCGACGCTCGACGGATGATGACAGAGGACAAGTACGCGCTGATCGGAGCGGGCCCGTCTGGATTGGCCGGCGCGCGAAACCTCGATCGGGCCGGCATTGCGTTCGACGGTTTCGAGAGCCACGACAACGTCGGTGGGCTCTGGGACATCGACAATCCGCACAGCACCGTCTACGAGTCGGCGCACCTCATTTCGTCGAAGACCACTACCGCGTTCGCGGAGTTTCCGATGGCAGATTCCGTCGCCGACTACCCGAGCCACGTCGAACTGGCCGAATATCTCCGTGACTACGCTGACACCCACGATCTTCGCAGGCACTTCACCTTCGGTACTACTGTCGTCGACGTCTCGCCCGTCGATTCGCTGTGGCAGGTCACCACGCGCAGTCGCAGCGGTGAGATGACAGTCGCTCGGTACCGAGGCGTGATCATCGCGAACGGAACGCTGTCGAAGCCGAATATGCCGACGTTTCAGGGCGAGTACACCGGCACGTTGATGCATACGAGCCAGTACCGCAGACCCGAGATCTTCCGCGGTAAGCGGGTGCTGGTCATCGGAGCGGGCAACAGTGGATGCGACATCGCAGTGGACGCCGTCCATCACGCCGAATCCGTCGACCTGAGCGTTCGGCGAGGCTACTACTTTGTTCCCAAGTATCTGTTCGGCCGGCCTTCGGACACCTTGAATCAGGGAAAGCCGTTGCCGCCGTGGATCAAACAACGCGTCGACACAATGGTGCTCAAGCAGTTCACGGGAGATCCGGTGCGGTTCGGATTTCCGGCACCGGACTACAAGATCTACGAATCGCACCCGGTAGTGAACTCGTTGATCCTGCACCACCTCGGGCACGGTGACGTTCACGTGCGCGGCGACATCGACCGGTTCGACGGCAGGACGGTTCATTTCGTCGACGGTTCGTCCGCCGCGTACGACCTCGTTCTGTGCGCCACGGGGTATCACCTCGACTACCCCTTCATCGAGCGTGACGAGTTGGGCTGGTCGGGCGCTGCCCCTGACCTGTTCCTCAACCTCGCGAGTCGGCGCCACGACAATCTCTTCGTACTCGGGATGGTGGAAGCCTCCGGGCTCGGGTGGCAGGGCCGTTTCGAGCAGGCCGAGTTGGTGGCCAAATTGATCACCGCACGTACCGAAGCCCCTGCCGCGGCGCAGGAATTCTCGGTCGCGGCGGCGGGTCCTCCTCCCGATCTGTCCGGGGGATACAAGTACCTGAAGCTGGGACGAATGGCCTACTACGTGAACAAGGACGCCTACCGATCAGCGATCACGCGACACATCGGACTGCTCGACACTGCCCTGGCGAAGGGAGGGCAGTGATGCCGATCGACGACGTGGTTCTCAACTTCAACCCGGGGTCGTTGATGATCCTCAACGTGGTGCTTGCCGCGATCATGCTGGGGATCGCCCTCGACACCTCGGTCGACGACTTTCGTCGTGCGCTCACCAAACCCAAGGCGATGGCGGTAGGTATCGCTGCCCAGTTCCTGCTTTTGCCGGCAGTGACATTTCTCCTGACGCTGATTCTCTCGCCGGCTCCGTCGGTAGCACTCGGCATGATCCTGGTGGCGTGCTGCCCGCCAGGGAACATCTCGAACGTCCTGACTCACCGGGCGGGCGGCGACGTCGCGCTTTCGGTGTCCATGACGGCGGTGTCGAACGTCCTCGCAATATTCCTCATGCCGCTCAATCTCGCGTTCTGGGGGAGTCGACGCCCGGAGACCGACGCTCTATTGCAGTCCGTCGATCTGAATGCCCTCGAGATGGTCGCGCAGATCGCCCTGATCATCGGAGTACCGTTCGTTCTCGGCATCTGGACGGCGCGAAAGTTCCCGGAGATCTCCGCGAAAGCGCTGCCGTGGGTGAAAAACGGTTCGTTGGTGGCGTTGTTGATCTTCATCGTCGCGGGAGTGTCGGGGAATGCGTCGTACTTCGTCGACTACATCGGGGTGGTACTGCTCGCGGTCTTCTTGCACGACTCGGTTGCCCTCGCGCTGGGATACTTCTGCGGCGCCGTCACCGGGTTGAACGAATACAGCCGTCGCGCAGTCTCGTTCGAGGTCGGCATCCGCAATGCCGGACTGGGGCTCGGTCTGGTGTTCACGTTCTTCGACGGGCTCGGTGGCATGGCCGTCGTGGCCGGCTGGTGGGGGATCTGGGACATCATCGCCGGGTTGGCTCTGGCCACGATCTGGTCCAAGCGACGCGCCCGAAAGGCGGTACCGGCATGACCGTCGCACTCGTAACGGGCGGGAACGGGTTCCTGGGTACCGCTGTCATCGACGCACTGATCGCACAGGGCGTCTCCGTCGTCTGTGCCGACCTCACGGTCAAGGCAACGCCGGACGATCGCGTCCACCGCGTTCGAGCGGACGTCTGCGACCCCGCAGAATTGGGGAGGGTGTTCGGTGAGTACCGACCGAACGTCGTGATCCATCTTGCGTCCATCGTGAATCCCGGAAAGAACACGACAGCCGAGCAGGAGTACCGCGTCGATGTCGACGGGACACGAAACGTGCTCGCGGCCTGCGTCGAACACGGGGTTGGACGGATCGTCATGTCTTCGTCCGGAGCGGCGTACGGCTACTACTCCGACAACCCACCGTGGATCACCGAAGACGTACCTGTCCGAGGCAACGACGAATTCACTTACAGTCGGCACAAACGCCTGGTCGAAGAGATGCTCGCCGAATATCGCGTCGAATACCCGGAGTTGGAACAAGTTGTCTTCCGGATCGGCACGATCTTGGGTGAGAGCGTCGACAATCAGATCACCGCGTTGTTCGATCGCCGCAAGCTGCTCAAGGTAGCCGGGAGCGACAGCCCCTTCGTGTTCGTCTGGCACACCGATGTCGCGGGCGCTTTCGCGGAGGCTGTGACCGGAAACCAGGTTGGCATCTTCAATGTCGCGGGCGACGGTGCGTTGACAATCGACGAGTTGGCTTACCGGATGGGAAAGAGAACGGTGACGCTTCCTGCATGGTTGTTGCGAGGCGTTCTACGCGTCGGACGGCGATTGGGCGTAACGGAGCACGGTCCGGAGCGGGTCGGATTTCTCCAGTACCGACCCGTTCTCGACAATCGGCGGCTCAAGGAACAGTTCGGATACGTCCCCGAATATTCGAGCGAGGACGCGTTTGCCGCTTACCTCGCCTCACGCTGACCCTTCGACGGACGGTCGTGGAAGGATCGGAGTTGTCCGTCGGAGTTTCGAGAAGGGACTGACAGTGTCACGAATTGATGGGTCCGCACATGATGGGGCCGAACATGATGGGTCCGTGCGCCAGGTAGTCGAAGCTGCGAGTGCACTCGACGACAAGGACTTCCTCGCGGTGGTCCGCGCAGTGGTCGAGCGTCGTCCGAGCCTGTCGGTCCTTCTTTCCGTGGTGGACACCGCTGCCGCGAGCCTCGAGCCGAACCGTGTAGAGGACGCGGACGAAGACACGATCACCGACGCAGAAGAAGTCGAACTGCCCGATACCGTTGTGGAGGTCGACGAGATCATCGACGTCCCGGTGGTACTTGCGACCGATCCGAGAATTCCCGAACCCGACTACACAGAAGGGGGAGTCCCCACTTTCGACCGTGTTCGGGAGAAGATAGAGGGACGCTTCGGTACTTCCATAGGTTCGGCCGAATTGGCACACGAGAGTCCCGCCGGGAAAACGGTCGACGAGCAGTGGGACGAGCGCCAGAAGGCAGCAAAAGCCAAGCTCGAGGAGATCCGGCGATCCATGGGTAAGTAATTATGCATTCCGATGCACAATGATGCATACTGTGTGACATGACTGAAGGTGGTACGACCGAGCACGCACGCAAGCCGATCAGAGTCGCCGTTGCCGGCGCCAGTGGGTACGCCGGTGGTGAGGTTCTGCGTCTGCTTCTCGGGCACCCCTCCTATGCCGACGGCAGTCTGGTGATCGGTTCGCTGACCGCCGGTGGCAACGCCGGTTCGACGCTCGGTGAGCATCACCCGCACTTGCTCCCTCTCTCGTCGCGGGTACTCGAAGAGACCACTGTCGAAATCCTCTCGGGTCACGACGTCGTCTTCCTCGGTCTCCCACACGGAAATTCGGCTCAGTACGCCAAGCTGCTACCCGAATCGACGGTCATCATCGACTGCGGCGCGGACTTCCGGCTGCAGGATTCCGCAGCCTGGGAGAAGTACTACAAGAGCGCTCATGCCGGCACCTGGCCCTACGGTCTTCCTGAGTTGCCCGGTGCCCGTGAAAAATTGGTAGGCGCCACCCGCATCGCCGTTCCGGGCTGCTATCCGACGGCAGCGAGCCTCGCGCTGGCCCCCGCCGTTGCCGCGGGGATCGTGGACTCACACGTGAACGTGGTTGCGGTCAGTGGCACTTCGGGCGCCGGCCGGGCACCGAAGGCTGATCTGCTGGGTTCCGAGGTCATGGGCTCCGTCCGCGCGTACGGCGTCGGCGGCGTCCATCGCCACACCCCTGAGATCATTCAGAATCTCTCGGCCGCAGGCGGCAGGGACATCAGTGTCTCCTTCACTCCGGTCCTCGCGCCCATGCCGCGCGGCATCCTTGCGACCTGCACGGCAGCCACCACCGCGACCGAAGAGCAGGCACGCGAAATCTACGAAAAGGCATACAACGACGAGCCGTTCATTCATGTGCTGCCTGCCGGCGTCTTCCCGCAGACCGGCGCCGTGATCGGATCCAACGCCGTGCAGATCGGGGTCACCGTGGACGCCGACGCCGGTCAGCTCGTTGTCATCTCGGCAATCGACAATCTCACCAAGGGCACCGCCGGTGGCGCTGTGCAATCGATGAACCTTGCCCTTGGCCTACCCGAGACCGCAGGTCTCTCTACCGTGGGAGTAGCTCCGTGAGCACCGACAATCCGCAGCAGATCGACAACGCAACCGAGCCTGACGCGACCGTTGCAGACGTGGTTCACGTCGCCGGGGGACGTCTGCTCCGCACACAGGGCGTCACCGCACCTGCCGGATTCCGCGGTGCCGGAATTGCTGCCGGTATCAAGAAGAGCGGCAAGTCGGACCTCGCTTTGGTGCTCAACGAGGGACCCGATCTGGCTGCTGCCGGCGTCTTCACCCTGAACAAGGTCAAGGCCGCTCCGGTGCTGTGGTCGCAGCAGGTTTTGAAGACGGGCAAGCTGCGCGCGGTCGTGCTCAACTCGGGCGGCGCAAACGCATGTACCGGCGCGGGCGGATTCCAGGACGCACACAAGACTGCCGAGGAAGTTGCGTCGGCACTGAGCAATTGGGGAACCGAGACGGGCGCGATCGAGGTCGCAGTCTGTTCGACCGGACTCATCGGCGACCGCTTGCCCATGGACAAGCTCATCCCCGGTGTCACCGAGGTGGTCCACGAGCTTGCCGGCGGAATCTCCGGCGGCACCGACGCGGCATACGCGATCATGACCACCGACACTGTTCCGAAGCAGGCGTCGCTGCACCACGCCAACAAGTGGAACGTAGGCGGAATGGCCAAGGGCGCGGGCATGCTTGCGCCTGCGCTGGCCACGATGCTGTGTGTCGTCACGACAGATGCTGTCGCAACGGCCGAGCAGCTCGATACCGCTCTGCGCGCCGCTACTCACCTGAGCTTCGATCGCCTCGATGTCGACGGCGCCACGTCGACCAACGACACGGTGCTGCTGTTGGCGTCCGGCGCCAGCGGTGTCACTCCGACCCAGGACGAACTCAACGCCGCAGTACTGGCCGTGTGTGACGATCTCGCCGATCAGTTGATGGCAGACGCCGAGGGCGTCACCAAGCGGGTCAAGGTGACGGTGCGCGGTGCAGCATCCGAGTCCGACGCGCTGATCGGCGCCCGGACCATCGCCCGCGACAGCCTGGTCAAGACAGCGCTTTTCGGATCCGATCCCAACTGGGGCCGCGTTCTCGCAGCAGTGGGTATCGCTCCCATCGAGCTCGATCCCGATCGAATCAGTGTGTCCTTCAACGGGAGTCCTGTCTGCATCGAAGGCGTCGGTGCTCCGGGAGCACGTGAGGTGGACCTGAGCGGGATCGACATCGAACTCGACATCGATCTGGGAATCGGCAACGAATCCGTGAGCATTCGCACCACCGACCTCTCGCACGCCTACGTCGAAGAGAACTCGGCGTACTCGTCATGACCGAGACGTATCCCGTGATCAGCGAGCATCAGAAAGCGCATGTCCTCGCCGACGCGTTGCCGTGGCTGCAGAGATTCCGAGACAAGGTCGTCGTGGTCAAATACGGCGGAAACGCCATGATCGACGAGAAGCTGAAAACGGCATTTGCCGCCGACATGGCGTTTCTGCGGACTGTCGGTATCCATCCCGTCGTCGTGCACGGCGGTGGCCCGCAGATCAACGCGATGCTGGCACGCCTTGGCATGAAGGGTGAGTTCCGCGGTGGTTTCCGTGTGACGACGCCCGAGGTGATGGACGTCGTGCGGATGGTGCTCTTCGGTCAGGTCGGCCGTGAACTCGTGGGCCTGATCAACGCGCACGGCCCGTACGCGGTCGGCATCTCCGGTGAAGATGCGCACCTGTTCACCGCTACTCGACGCACTGTTGCGGTCGAGGGGGAGCAGACCGACATCGGTCTTGTCGGAGACGTCACCACCGTGAACCCGGATGCGGTCCTCGATCTCATTGCGGCAGGACGTATTCCGGTGGTCTCGACCATCGCACCCGACGCCGACGGTGTCGTCCACAACATCAACGCCGATACCGCTGCTGCCGCACTGGCCGAGGCGATCGGTGCCGAGAAGCTCGTTGTCCTCACCGACGTCGAAGGTCTGTACACCGATTGGCCGGACCGATCCTCGCTGGCTACCGAGATCGACACCGACGCCCTTGCCCAGTTGTTGCCGAGTCTCGATGCCGGCATGGTGCCCAAGATGGAGGCCTGCCTTCGCGCGGTGCGCGGAGGTGTGCCGTCGGCGCACGTGATCGACGGCCGGCTCGAACATTCAGTCCTACTCGAACTTTTCACCGGTGAAGGAATCGGCACGATGGTCGTGCCCGGCTCCTCGGTCGCCGGTCCCCAGCAGGGAGCTACTTCATGAGCACGATCGATCTGCAGCAGCGGTGGTCCGCTTCGCTGATGAACAATTACGGCGTACCCCGGGTTGCTCTCGTCCGCGGTGACGGCGCCGTACTCACCGACGCCGACGGCAAGCAGTACGTCGACTTCCTGGCCGGAATCGCCGTCAACATCCTCGGACACGGACATCCGGCCGTCGTCGAAGCCGTCACTACTCAGTTGTCGACACTCGGCCATGTTTCCAACCTGTACGCCAGCGAGCCGGTCGTCGAGTTGGCGGAGCAGCTGCTCGCTCATCTCGGCAACGTGAGCGGGCGCGCCTTCTTCTGCAATTCCGGTACCGAGGCGAACGAGGCTGCCTTCAAGCTCGCTCGCGCCACTGGCCGGAAGAAGATCATCGCGGCCGAAGGCTCCTTCCACGGTCGCACGATGGGGGCACTCGCGCTGACGGGTCAGCCGGCCAAGCGGGCGCCGTTCGAGCCGATGCCCGCCGGTGTCGAGTTCGTGCCGTACGGCGATGTCGAGGCACTCGAGCAGGCCGTCGATTCCGACACCGCTGCTGTGTTCCTCGAACCGATCATGGGTGAGGGCGGCGTCGTGGTGCCACCCGAGGGATACCTCGTCGAGGCTCGGCGGATCACCGCCGAACGTGGTGCACTTCTCGTGCTCGACGAAGTGCAGACCGGCATCGGCCGGACCGGCTGGTTCTACGCACATCAGGCAGTCGGCATCGTCCCGGACGTCATCACTCTCGCGAAGGGACTCGGCGGCGGAATGCCGATCGGCGCCTGCATCGCGACCGGGGCAACGGCAGAGTTGTTCGGACCGGGCAAGCACGGTACGACGTTCGGCGGCAATCCGGTGTGCGCTGCGGCGGCGCTCGCCGTGCTGAAAACCATTGCAGCGGAAGACCTGATCTCACGCGCCGACAGCTTGGGCAAATCGATCTCGGCGGGCATCGAAGATCTGGGCCATCCGTTGGTCGACTACGTACGGGGATCAGGACTGTTGCTGGGTGTCGTGCTGACCGAGGACGTGGCGCCCGCGGTGGAAAATGCCGCGCGCGAAGCCGGGTACCTTGTGAATGCAGCGCAACCCGGAGTGATCCGGTTGGCGCCGCCGCTCATCCTTACCGATGAGCAGGCCGAAACCTTCGTGGCAGCACTACCTGCCATCTTCGACAGTGCACTATCGGCTGACCAGCCGGGGGAGAAGTGACTACCGTGGTGAAACACTTTCTCAGGGACGACGATCTGACTCCGGCGCAGCAGGCCGAAGTTCTGGAACTCGCTGCGATTCTCAAGAAGGACCCGTTCGCTCGGCGTCCACTCGAGGGTCCTCGCGGAGTCGGCGTCATCTTCGAGAAGAACTCGACGCGTACACGTTTCTCGTTCGAGATGGGCATTGCGCAGATGGGCGGCCACGCCGTCGTCGTCGACGGGCGCAGTACCCAACTCGGTCGTGAAGAGACGTTGGCGGACACCGGACGCGTACTCTCCCGCTATGTCGACGCCGTCGTGTGGCGCACGTTCGGCCAGAAGCGCTTGGAGCAAATGGCAACGGGTGCAACGATTCCCATCGTCAATGCGTTGTCCGACGAATTTCATCCCTGTCAGGTTCTGGCCGATCTGCAAACGCTGATCGAGCAGAAGGGTGAGCTCAAGGGATTGAAGCTCACCTACCTGGGCGACGGCGCCAACAACATGGCTCACTCGCTGATGCTGGGCGGAGTCACCGCAGGCATCGACGTCACCATCGCAAGTCCCGCGGGCTTCGAACCGGCGGACTGGGTAGTGGCAGCAGCGCGCGCACGCGCCGCGGAGACCGGCGCGACCATCACGCTGACGCAGGATCCGCAGGCCGGTGTCGTCGGTGCCGACGCGTTGGTCACCGATACCTGGACCTCGATGGGTCAGGAGAACGACGGGCTCGATCGGGTCGGCCCGTTCCGTCCGTTCCAGATCAACAAGGAACTGCTCGCAAAGGCAGATCCGAAGGCTGTCGTCCTGCACTGCCTGCCGGCCCATCGCGGCGAAGAGGTCACCGACGAGGTTCTCGACGGACCCCAGAGCGTCGTCTGGGACGAGGCGGAGAACCGTCTGCACGCGCAGAAGGCGTTGCTCGTGTGGCTGCTGGAACAGCGAACCCAACTGGACCAGGCGTGAGCGTCGCTCCCACTCGGGCCGGTCGCCAGTCGCGCATCATCGCGCTGCTGGCGGCGCACCCCGTCCGAAGTCAGACGGAGTTGGCGGCGTTGCTCGGTGCCGAGGGCATCGAAGCGACGCAGGCCACCCTGTCGCGTGACCTCGAAGAGTTGGGAGCGGTGAAACTGCGCGCCGCCGACGGCGGCGCCGGTGTTTACGTGGTGCCGGAGGACGGGAACCCGGTACGCGGTGTGTCCGGCGGTACCGACCGCCTCTCGCGGCTGTTGGGTGAGCTGTTGGTCTCCACCGATTTCAGCGGCAACATGGCGATTCTCCGGACACCGCCGGGAGCCGCGCACTACCTCGCGAGCGCACTGGATCGGTCCTCGATGCCCGACATCGTGGGAACGATCGCCGGAGATGACACCATCTTCGTGGTGGCCCGAGAACCGCTTTCCGGAGCGGAACTCGCGGCCATGATCGAATCGCTCGCCTGACCCCTTATTCTTTGATAGAGATTTTCAACCGAAGGAGCACAAAAACCATGGCCGATCGCGTCGTACTCGCCTACTCGGGCGGGCTGGACACTTCTGTTGCCATCAGTTGGATCGGTAAGGAGACCGGCGCTGAAGTTGTCGCCGTCGCCATCGATCTGGGGCAGGGTGGCGAGGACATGGAGGTCGTGCGTCAGCGCGCGATCGACTGCGGCGCAGTCGAATCCGTTGTCGTCGACGCCCGCGACGAGTTCGCGGACGAGTACTGCCTGCCGACCATCGCGGCCAACGCCCTGTACATGGACCGCTACCCGCTGGTCTCGGCTATCAGCCGTCCGCTGATCGTCAAGCACATCGTCGAAGCTGCACGCTCGCACGGCGGCACCATCGTCTCGCACGGTTGCACCGGTAAGGGCAACGACCAGGTTCGCTTCGAGGTCGGATTCGGCGCCCTCGCACCCGACCTTCAGGTCATCGCACCGGTCCGCGACTACGCCTGGACCCGCGAGAAGGCCATCGCCTTCGCCGAAGAGAACAACATCCCGATCAACGTCTCCAAGAAGTCGCCGTTCTCGATCGACCAGAACGTCTGGGGCCGCGCCGTCGAAACCGGTTTCCTCGAGGATCTGTGGAACGCGCCGACGAAGGACGTCTACGACTACACCCAGGACCCGACAGTCAACTGGAACGCACCCGACGAGCTCATCATCAGCTTCGACAAGGGTCGACCGGTAGCCATCGACGGCCGCCCGGTGTCGGTTCTCGAAGCCATCCAGGAACTGAACAAGCGGGCAGGCGCTCAGGGCGTCGGTCGCCTCGACGTCGTCGAGGACCGTCTCGTGGGCATCAAGAGCCGTGAGATCTACGAAGCTCCCGGCGCCATGGTTCTCATCACCGCGCACCAGGAACTCGAGCACGTCACCCTCGAACGCGAACTCGGTCGCTACAAGCGTCAGATGGAGCAGCGTTGGTCCGAGCTGGTCTACGACGGCCTCTGGTTCTCGCCCCTCAAGGACGCACTGGATACGTTCGTCGACAAGACGCAGGAGCGCGTCACCGGCGACATCCGTCTCTTCCTGCACGGTGGAGCCATCACCGTCAACGGTCGTCGTAGCCCCGAGTCGCTCTACGACTTCAACCTTGCGACGTACGACGAGGGTGACAGCTTCGACCAGTCAGCATCGAAGGGCTTCGTCGAGATTCACGGTCTGTCGTCGAAGGTCGCCGCGAAGCGCGATCTGGGACTCTGACTGTGACTGGCAGCCACGGAACAAACGAAGGCGCCCTGTGGGGTGGGCGGTTCGAATCCGGACCGGCCGCTGCCATGGCGGCGCTGAGCAAGTCGACTCACTTCGACTGGGTCCTCGCTCCGTACGATGTGCGGGCCTCACAGGCGCACGCTCGTGTGCTGAACAAGGCAGGTCTTCTCAGCGAGGCCGACCTCGCGACGATGCTCGACGGTCTCGACCGTCTGGCGGCAGATGTCGCCAGCCGCGCCTTCGGGCCGAGTGACTCGGACGAGGACGTACACGGTGCACTCGAGCGCGGTCTGATCGAGCGAGTCGGGCCGGAGGTCGGCGGACGCCTGCGTGCTGGTCGTTCGCGAAACGACCAGGTGGCCACGCTGTTCCGCATGTGGCTTCGGGACGCGGTTCGCCGCATCTCCACCGGTGTTCTCGACGTGGTCGACGCATTGGCGACTCAGGCCGGGGCTCACCCGGATGCCGTGATGCCGGGCAAGACGCACCTGCAGGCGGCTCAGCCGGTCTTGTTGGCGCATCACCTGCTCGCTCACGCACATCCGTTGTTGCGCGACGTGCAGCGCCTTCGCGACTTCGACGTGCGAGCTGCGGTGTCCCCGTACGGTTCCGGTGCACTCGCCGGTTCCTCGCTCGGTCTCGACCCCGAAGCCATCGCAGCGGAATTGAAGTTCGACAGCTCGGCCGAGAACTCGATCGACGCAACCGCTTCGCGTGACTTCGCGGCCGAGGCGGCGTTCGTGCTTGCGATGATCGGTGTCGATCTCTCCCGCATGGCGGAAGAGATCATCATCTGGAGCACACCGGAATTCGGCTACATCACGCTTGCCGACGCGTGGTCGACGGGTTCGTCGATCATGCCGCAGAAGAAGAATCCGGATGTCTCGGAACTGACGCGCGGTAAGTCGGGTCGTTTGATCGGTAACCTCACCGGATTGTTGGCTACGCTCAAGGCTCAGCCGCTGGCGTACAACCGCGATCTGCAAGAGGACAAGGAACCGGTCTTCGATTCGGTTGCGCAGCTCGAGATGTTGCTCCCGGCCATCACCGGTCTGGTGCAGACGCTCGAGTTCCACACCGAGCGCATGGCGGAACTTGCCCCGGCAGGGTTCACGTTGGCCACCGACATCGCGGAGTGGATGGTGCGTCAGGGCGTGCCGTTCCGGGTTGCCCACGAGGCTGCCGGAGCGTGTGTGCGTGTCGCGGAAGCGCGAGGTGTCGGACTCGAAGACCTCACGGACGAGGAACTGGCCGGCGTCGACAGCGCGCTGACGCCCGCTGTTCGTGAGGTGCTGACAGTCGAGGGTTCCATCGCTTCGCGTAATGCGCGGGGCGGCACCGCGGGGGTGCGGGTCGCCGAGCAGCTGGACGGAGTCAAAGCAGTGGCGCAGTCACTGCGGGAATGGACCCTCTGACCTCGCGGTCACGAGTGTTGTCCCTCTCTTTTCGGCAGTAGTCCTTCGGTCGTACGCGGTCAGGGAGCAGAATTTGCTCCCTGACCGCGTACGCGTATTCGTCGTCAGTAGGCTTGTTGCGCGCGGGAAAAATGAGACTGACGTCACATGGTGAGAAACTTGGGAGTGAAATGGTGGGATTGAATTCCAAGTCTGTGCTGGGCCCGATTCGTCGGGTGGTTGCGACAGCACAAAACGGCCTCGAGGTCGTCCGGTTGGGTGGGCTGGAAACGGATGCGACCACGTCGCCGTTCGAGATCGTCGAGCGCGCAGCGATGTACCGGCTCCGCCGCTACTTCCCGGACAGTGATCCGGAAACCGTCGGTGCACCGATCGTGCTGATCCCGCCGATGATGATGTCGGCGAACGTGTACGACGTGACCCGCGACCAGGGTGCTGTGGGAATTCTGCACGAGATGGGCCTGGACCCCTGGGTAGTCGATTTCGGTTCGCCCGACTCCGAAGAGGGCGGTTGGGATCGCAATCTCGCCGATCACATCATCGCTCTCAGTGACATCATCGACCACATTCACCGTCACACCGGTAAAGATGTTCACATCTCCGGCTATTCGCAGGGCGGCATGTTCGCCTATCAAGCTGCCGCGTATCGGCGTAGTCGAAACATCGCCAGCGTCATCACCTTCGGCAGTCCGGTCGACACGCTCGCCGCGCTGCCCTTCGGTATCCCGGCCGGATTGGCCACCAAGGGTGCGGATTTCCTCGCCGATCACGTCTTCAATCGCCTGGCGGTCACCGGGTGGATGGCTCGCACCGGGTTCCAGTTGCTCGATCCCGTGAAGACGCTGAAGATGCGCGTCGACTTCCTGCTGCAACTGCACGACCGCGAGGCTTTGCTTCCGCGGGAACAACAGCGACGCTTCCTCGCGACCGAGGGTTGGGTCGCGTGGTCCGGGCCCGCGGTTGCCGAACTGCTCAAGCAGTTCATCGTGCACAACCGAATGATGACCGGTGGTTTTGTCATCAAGGATCAATTGGTCTCGCTTGCCGAGATCACCTGCCCCATCCTGGCATTCGTCGGCGAGGTCGACGACATCGGTCAACCCCAGGCGGTCCGTGGGATCAGTCAGGCAGCGCCGCGGGCAAAGGTCTACGAATCTACCTTGCGCGCAGGTCATTTCGGATTGGTTGTCGGTTCCACCGCGGCCAATCACACCTGGCCGACCACCGGTGAATTCGTACAGTGGACCGAGACGGGTGGGCCTCTTCCGGACCGTATCGCGAACATGGTCTACGGCGCCGACCTCGAAGACCAGACCGGTGTGTCGATCAGCAATCGGATCATCCACACCGTCGCCTCGGTCGCCGAAGTAGGAGCAGGAGTTACCAAGGGAATCAGTGACCTTGCCGCCGGTGCCTTGCGCGGCACTTTCGAATTGTCCGGCGAAGCGGCACGAGCATTGCCGCGTTTGGCACGGCTCAACCAAATTCAGCCGCACACCAAGATCTCGCTGAGTCAATTGCTCGCGGAGCAGCGTCGAAAGGCGCCGAACGGAGAGTGCTTCCTCTTCGACAATCGTGTGCACACCTATGAAGCGGTCAACGCCCGCATCGACAATGTCGTGCGCGGATTGATCTCCGTGGGAGTGCGTCCGGCAGCACATGTCGGTGTCCTGATGGAGACCCGTCCCAGCGCGCTCGCTGCCATCGCGGCCTTGTCGCGCCTTGGCGCCGTTGCCGTCATGCTTCCGCCGGGGTCCGACATCTCGGCGGCGGTCAAGCTGGGATCGGTTGATCGGATCATCACCGATCCGGAGAACGTCGACGCTGCGGTGGTCACCGGTAGGCCGGTCTTGGTACTCGGCGGTGGCGATGCCCGCGGCCTCGAGGTGGATCCGTCACACGACGTGATCGATCTCGAACAAATCGATCCGACGAAGGTCAATCTGCCCGGGTGGTACCGCCCGGATCCCGGTGTCGCCCGTGAACTCGCCTTCATCATCTTTGCGGAATCCGGCGGAGTTCTCGAAGCCAAGCAGATCACCAACTACCGGTGGGCACTGTCGGCCTTCGGCACGGCCACGGCGGCAGATCTCGATCGTGGCGACACCGTGTACTGCCTTGCACCGCTCCATCATTCGTCGAGTTTGCTCGCGACCATCGGTGGCGCGATGGCCGGTGGTTCACGGATCGCGCTCTCGCGCGGACTGAATCCGGCACGATTCGTCGAGGAGATCCACCGCTACGGCGTGACTGTCGTGAGTTACACGTGGTCGATGATGCGCGAGATCCTCGACGAGGATCTTCTTCTCATCGACGGCAGCCATCCGGTCCGACTGTTCATCGGTTCGGGAATGCCGCACGGTCTGTGGAAGCGGACCACGGAGGCGTTCGACCCCGCGCAGGTGCTCGAGTTCTATGCGTCGACCGAAGGTGACGTGATTCTCGCCAACGTCGCCGGCTCCAAGGTCGGCTCCAAGGGTCGACCGCTGCCGGGTAGCGCGCAGGTGCGGTTGGCGGCCTACGACCCGCTCAGCGGTCGGCTTCTCGAAAACGGTAACGGATTTGTCCGTGAGTGCGCCGACGACGAGGTGGGATTACTGCTCGGGCGTGCCGGATTCACCGCTGATCTCTCGGGCGGTGCCATGCGAGGTCTCTTCCAGGCCGGTGATTCCTGGATTCCGACCGAGAATCTCTTCCGCCGGGACGGCGACGGCGACTACTGGCTGATCGATCACAAGAACACGGTGATCTCCACGCTCCGCGGACCCGTGTTCACCCAGCCGATCGTGGACGCGCTGTCGAGTGTGGCGCGGGTAGATCTTGCCGTCGCGTACGGCGTCGGCGACGCACCACATCAGCTGGCGGTCGCTGCCGTGACATGGCGTCCGGGACGCCAGTTCCGCTCTGCCGAACTGGCAGAGGCACTCTCGCGCATCGCTTTTGATGCTCGTCCGGACATCGTGCACGTGGTGGACGAGATCCCGGTGGGTTCGTCGTACCGTCCGAGTTCGACTGCATTGGCAGCCGCCGGTCTGCCGGCGCCAGGACCACGGACCTGGTTCCTCGATTCCGAGACGCAGTCGTACAAGCGGCTGACCAAGGCAATTGCTGCCCAGTTGATGCCGACGAGAGTGGGTACCGGAGCACGGTAGCCTGAGGACATTCTGTTTGATCGGTTCGAGAGGACTCACGTGGCTATTGATTCGACGTTGCTCAGCATTCTGGCCTGCCCCCAGGACAAAGGCCCGCTGTTGCTGGTCGGGGACGAGTTGCTCTACAACCCGCGCCTGCGGCGTGCGTACCCGATCGAGAACGGCATTCCCGTTCTGTTGATCGACGAGGCACGCGACGTGGCGGACGACGAGCACGAGAATCTGCTCGCACGGGCCGAAGGTTAGATCGGTAATTCACCGGTCAGGTACCGCTGGAGGTTCGGAGCCATCAGCGGTACCAACCCGTCCACGTTCAACGATGCGAGTGGTTCGAGTCCGAGCACGTATCGCGTGACCAGCAGTCCGGCCATCTGAGAGGCCACCAGTTCCGCTCTGATCAGGCCGGTGCCTGTCGGTGTGTCCACCCGCGGAATGATGTCGCGCAAGACGACATCGAGCAGAAAGCTCTGAATCAGTTGTGATCCGTCGCCGGAAATGGCCGATCGAAATGCTGCCAGAATCGCCGGCTTATGTTCCGATTCCCACAGTCCGATCACTGCCCTGAGTAGGTTTTCGCCGAGATCTTCGGTCGGGGAGGCGTGAACCGGTCCCAATACCTGCGTTGGATCGATCGGTAGCGCGATCGCAGCGGTGAACAACTGCTCCTTGCTTCCGAAATGGTGATGAATCATGGCCGGATCGACGTCAGCGGCCGCGGCTATCGATCGGACGGTTGTTCGTCGAAAGCCGTTCTGGGAGAACGCTCGTCGCGCAGACTCGAGGATCTGCGCACGAGTCTCCGATTTGCCTGGTCGACGGCCGGAACGAATCGGTGCGGGGGCGGTTTCGTTGTCGGTCATGGCGTTCGGCGATCGAGTGTTGCCGCGGCCAGCGAGAGCGCTGCGGCGGCAAAGCCCGCCATGACCGCGAGATCACGCCACATCTGGCCCGTCGCGTCGGCATGCATCGACACTTGTTGAAGAGCGTCGACGGCGTAGCTCAGGGGAAGAACATTGCTGATCCATTCGAGCCAGGTCGGCAGTTGGTCGCGCGGTACGAGGAGTCCGCAGAGGAAGAGTTGCGGAACCACCACAACAGGCATGAACTGCACCGCTTGGAATTCGGTCTTCGCGAACGCACTGGCCAACAGACCGAGAGCAACGCCGAGGATCGCGCCGAGAACTGCAATCACGATGACCCACGCAAGACTGCCCGCGATGGTGAGCCCGAGAAATCCGAAAGCTACAGCGCACGCGAGAGCCGCCTGAGCGGCGGCTGAGAGCGAAAATGCCGCACCGTATCCGGCAAGAAGATCGAGCTTGCCCATCGGAGTGGTGAGCAGACGTTCGAGTGTTCCCGAACTGCGTTCGCGCTGCATGGCGATGGACGTGACCAGGAACATGACGACAAATGGCAAGATTCCCAACATCGTGATCGCGACCCGTTGGAAGAGGGAAACCTGGCCGGGCGGAGTCGGGACGTCTTGGTAGAGGAAATACAGCAATATCATCAGCAACGACGGGACCAACAAGATCATGGCGACGGTGCGGTGGTCCTGGCGGAGCTGAAGCAGAATTCGAACGGTAGTTGCACCGAAGATCCTGATGCTCATGATATTTCGCCTCCGACGGGTGAGGTTCGAATCAGTTCGAGGAAGGCGTCCTCGAGGCGTTCACATCTGGTTTTCGCGCGGAGTTCGTCGGGGGAGAGTTGTGCGAGGAGATGGCCGTCGCGCATGAGAATGAGTTCGGCGCAGTGATCGGCCTCGTCCATGACGTGGCTGGAGACCAACAGGGTGGTTCCGCTGCGAGCGAGGTCGGCAAATCGTTCCCACAATTCGACGCGAAGCACCGGATCGAGACCGACGGTCGGTTCGTCGAGGATCAACACATCAGGTGACGCCACCAAGGCGCATGCCAGCGAAACTCGGCCGCGTTGACCTCCGGACAGATCGGCGGCGGTCTGATCGGCGTATCTGCGCAAACCGACGGCGTCGACCGCTGCTGCGACGTCTGCGCTGGATTTGCCGTACAGAGCGCCGAAGTACTGGACGTTTCGAGTAACCGTCAGGTCGCCGTACACGCTGGGGGATTGGGTGACATACCCGACCCGACGGCGAAGGGCAACGGACCCGGCGAGATCCCCCAGGACTCTGACCTCGCCACTTTCGACGATCTGTGTTCCGACTATCGCGCGCATGAGGGTTGTCTTGCCGCAGCCGGACGGGCCGAGCAGTCCGGTGATCGATCCTGACGAAACCTGCAGGTCGAGTGAGTGGAGAACTTCGCGCTTGCCGCGAATGACTCGTAGTCCGCGGATGTCTATTGCCGGCGTTGTGGTCACGGTGCGCCTCGTTTCAATAATTCATCACTTGTTGAATTATGCGACTCGACTGACCGAAGAGTCAACGGCGTGGGCACAATCGAGGGGTGAGTATCGAGACCTTGGAAAATGTGGAGAACCCGTTGGAAGCGGGCCTGACAATTCTCGGCTCGACCCTGATCGTCGACGACATTTCGCTGAGGATTGTCGAGGTCGAGGCGTACGGAGGGGAGAAGGACGGGCCCTGGCCGGATCCGGCAGCACATTCGTATCGGGGGCGAACGCCGCGGAACAGCGTGATGTTCGGGCGGGCGGGCCGTCTCTACGTCTACCGCAGTTACGGAATGCACTTGTGTATGAACATCTCGTACGGCCCGGACGGTGTCGCGGGCGGTGTTCTGCTCCGAGCCGCTGAAATCGAAGCCGGTCACGATGTGGTGTCTGCTCGGCGATCGCCGGATCGGCCATCCCACCAATGGGCCAGAGGACCAGGCAATCTCGGCGCGTCTGTTGCAATCACGCTGGCGGACAACGGGACAGACGTTTTCGACTCAGCCTCGCGGATCCGGCTCGAATTGGGGGAGCCCGAGGAATGGGTCAGCGGACCGCGAGTGGGGGTCAGTACCGCAGCGGAGCTTCCGTGGCGCCTCTGGATTCCGGACTCGCCGGCGGTGTCCGCGTATCGCCGAAGCCCGCGAGCACCGGCCATTTCGTGAAGATGGGATGATCGAATCCGTGACTGAGAATATCCTCGACGAACTGACCTGGCGCGGGCTGATCGCCCAATCAACCGATCTCGACGCTTTGCGTAAGGATCTCGAGGCCGGACCGGTCACGCTGTATGCGGGATTCGACCCGACCGGACCGAGCTTGCACGCAGGCCACCTGGTTCCGCTTCTCGCGCTCAAGCGTTTTCAGCGTGCCGGCAACCGTCCGATCGTTCTGGCCGGCGGTGCAACGGGCTTGATCGGTGACCCCCGTGATGTCGGGGAACGGACGATGAACTCCGCCGACACTGTCGCTGACTGGGCGGGACGCATCCGTGGTCAGCTCGAACGATTCGTGGATTTCGACGATTCTCCGACGAGTGCGGTCATCGAGAACAACATGAACTGGACCGGCAGTATGTCGGCCATCGACTTCCTGCGTGATGTCGGCAAACACTTCTCCGTGAACGTCATGCTTGCGCGTGACACCGTGAAGCGTCGTCTCGAGTCGGACGGGATGTCGTACACCGAGTTCAGCTACATGCTGCTCCAAGCCAACGACTACCTGCACTTGCGACGCGATCTGGGTTGCACGCTGCAGGTCGGCGGGTCCGATCAGTGGGGCAACATCATCGCGGGCGTCGAACTCAACCGTCGTGTCGACGGCGAGAGTGTTCACGCAATGACCGTTCCGCTGGTGACCTCGGCCGATGGCAAGAAGTTCGGAAAGTCGACCGGTGGCGGCAGTCTGTGGCTCGACCCAGAGATGACCAGCCCGTACGCGTGGTACCAGTACTTCGTGAACACGGGCGACGCCGACGTGATCAAGTACCTGCGCTGGTTCACCTTCCTGACCGCAGACGAACTCGCGGAACTCGAGACGGCAACGGCGGAGCGCCCGCATGCGCGCGAAGCACAGAAGCGGTTGGCCGCCGAGATGACCACCTTGGTTCACGGAGAACACAACACCCGCGCCGTCGAGCTCGCCAGCCAGGCGTTGTTCGGCAAGGCGGAGCTGGCGGAACTCGACGAGTCGACGCTTGCTGCTGCGCTGAAGGAAGCGTCTGTCAGCGAACTGGCGCCGGGGGAGCCACGCACGATCATCGATCTGCTCGTGACAAGCGGCTTGTGTGAGAGCAAGGGAGCCGCTCGCCGTGCAGTGAAGGAGGGCGGCGCTTCGGTGAACAACCAGAAGGTCTCGACCGATGACTGGGAGCCGGCCGCATCCGATCTGCTTCACGGCAGCTGGTTGGTCGTCCGGCGCGGAAAGCGCAATTTCGCCGGCGTGAAAATACTTTCGAACTGACGTGTGTGGGGTCACAGTGCTCTCGCGGGGCTCCTGTGGTCGCTGGTGGCCCGCCTACGGGCGGGCTACCAGCGGATTTAACCTGACGAACATCCGCGACCTGCACGTTTGACGCTCAGTTTTCATTCGCGTAACTTTGTCCAAGTCAGAGCGACACGGACACCAACCCCGACCGACAGGCCGGGGACACGCGGTTGGACGAAGTCGGAGACAGTCAAGCTCGGCGGGAACTTGCTTCCCGTGAGCAAACAAGCTAAGATTGTAACCCTTGCCCCGGAGCTTTCAACCATGTTGAAGCGATGGTGTGTGCGTGTTCTTTGAGAACTCAACAGTGTGTCGATGAATGTCAGTGCCAAAATTGATTTGGTACTTCACATGTCGGATGAGGTTCCGGGCCTTCGGGTTTCGGTTCTGATGTTCGGGGTGTGAGTATTTTTCGTCGGTGATTGTTCATTCTTCCGTCTGAATGGTTGCCGACACATTTTTTGCTAGTTGAGTTTTTTTGCTAGTGATTTGACTCTTTTTGTCTATGACTGATTAGCAGT